>Ga0155371_120_pt1 | contig 53529 bp, 50 predicted proteins | sample RifCSPhighO2_02_FD_106339 | JGI IMG/M metagenome (GOLD analysis project Ga0155371, IMG submission 106339) | Candidatus Nomurabacteria bacterium RIFCSPHIGHO2_02_FULL_41_18
TGGGATGCACCTTCACAAAATTATAATACTGCTCGGAAAGACAGTGTCCGATAAAAGCTCCGAAGAAATTCCCATAGTAATCGGGAAAATCGACAACTTTTACTTTATGGCCGTCTTGTTTAAGACGTTTAATCAAAAGCCCGGTCTGGGTAGCCTTCCCGCTCGCATCCGTACCGTCTATTACGATCAATTTGCCACGTTTCATTGTAATGAGTTTTTTTATGCAAGTCCGACTTGCATATTTACACAAACCGCTTTGGTATTGGAAACTTTTTGGCCAGAGCTTTGATTTCTTTGTGCACTTTTTCTTTCATCTTTTTATTATCTTTATTTTTGAGAACCAGAATCATCAGCTCGGCCACGCGTTTGCATTCTTTTTCTTTGAACCCACGGGTAGTGATAGCTGGCGTGCCGAAACGAATGCCAGACGGGTCAAGCGGTTTCCTTGTATCGCCTGCGATAGAATTCATATTGAGGGTCATGCCCACTTCATCAAGCACAGTCTGCGCCTCTTTGCCTGTTACCCCCAGCGATCCAAAAACATCCGCCAAGATCAGATGGTTGTCGGTCCCCCCGCCAATCATCCGAATTTTGTTTTTACGGAAAACTTCCGCCATGGTTTTGGCATTTTTCAAAATCTGGAGCGCGTATTTTTTATATTTAGGCGTCATCGCTTCGCCAAAAGCGACAGCCTTAGCGGCAATAATATGCATATGCGGTCCGCCTTGAATGCCCGGGAAAATAGACTTATCGATTTTCTTTGCAATCTCTTCGTTTTCACGGGTAAGAATAATGCCTCCGCGCGGACCGCGAAGCGTCTTGTGAGTGGTCGAGGTGATAATGTCGAAACCGTCATCAAAAGGATTACGAAGAGTTCCCGCCGCAATAAGTCCGGCAATATGCGCCATATCCGCCATGGTGACAGCCCCCACTTCGCGCGCAATTTCCACGAATTTTTTGTAATTTAAACTTCGAGGATAAGCGGAAAAACCGGCAATAATCAATTTAGGTTTATGTTCTTTGGCCACTCTGCGCATATCTTCATAATCGATTTCCCCGGTGTCGGGATCTTTCATTTTGTATGTTACAAATTTATATATCTTGGCCGGAAGGGTCATCGGGTGGCCATGGGTCAAATGTCCGCCATGCGAGAGATCCATGCCCAGCACCGTATCTCCCGGTTCAAGCAAGGCGGCATAAACCGCGAGATTCGCCGGAGCGCCGGAGTGAGCTTGAACATTTGCATATTTACATTTAAAAAGCTTACATATCCTCTCAATAGCCAATCTTTCTACTCCGTCGGTAAAATCCTGCCCTCCATAGTATCGCCTTCCCGGATAGCCCTCTGAATATTTATTGGTAAACACCGATCCGTTTGCCCTAAGAACGTCTTCCGAAACATAATTTTCCGACGGAATAAGCTCCAACCCTTCGGATTGCCTTTTTTCCTCGCCCTTTATAAGTTTTTCTATCTTTTTGTCTCGCATGGTTTCGATAATAATTTAATTATAATTATTTTTATACTAACACAAATTTGAAATTTTCACTTGTGGAATGAAAACTTGACATCCTGACCATCGGATTTCATAACAATAGTGCCCAGCAAATCTGTTCGAAAAATTTCCGCTCCAGCCGAAGAAAGCGCATCTAAAATCTCCGAATGCGGATGCCCATATTTGTTTTCTCTGCCATTCGAGATAAGCGCATACACGGGAGAAACCGCGCGAACAAACGCATCCGAAGAGGAAGTACGAGAACCATGATGTCCTACCTTTAAAATTTTACTTTCGAGTTCGGATGAAGAATAATTTTCCAGAATTATTTTCTCTGTCTTAATAGTAGAATCTCCGGCAAGTATTATACTGGTGTCTCCATAATCAAGGCGAGCCACTATCGAGCCGTCATTAGCCGTCCAGCTTGAAACATTCCTGTCGGGAAACAAGATGTCCAAAATCGCTCCGCCGCCGAGATGCAACCTCATCCCGCGTTCGGCTAAAATCATCGGTATATTTTTATTTTTTATTTCTTCCCTTAAATTCTGATATGATTTCGAATCATTCAGAGTTCCGGACTCTAAAAACTTCCCCACTTTATAAACAGAAAGAACGTCCAAAAACCCGCCTATGTGATCTTGATCCGGGTTGGTTATAATGGCGACATCCAAACTCCTGTCAAATGGCGACATTGCCCGAGAGAGAGGACTTAAAACTTTTCTTGGCGGACCGGCATCTATCAGGATTTGCGTGCCTGTTGGAGATTCTATAAAAAGCGCGTCGCCTTGACCGACATCAAGCATAACGAAGGTCAAGCGGGGATGAGAATATTGCCAATCGAGATAAAAGACAAAAACAGCGAAAAAGGAAAGAGAAACAACCAAAACCGCCAAACCGTATTTTTTGCTATGCCGTTTAATTTTCTCAAACATGATATAATGCAAGTATATGCAAAAATTTAAAGAAAAGAAATTTGAGATAAAAGAACTGAAAGGCATCTCTGTAAAAAATATTGAGGAGCATTTGAAACTCTATGCTGGATATGTGAAAAATACGAATCTTATTTTGGAGAAAATTCCCGAATACGAGGGTTACGCGAAGGAAGATATCTTTGCCCCCTATGTCGTGAGTGAAATTCAGCGTAGATTCAGTTTTGAATTTAACGGTATGAGAAATCACGAATACTATTTCAAATCCTTGGAAGGAGGAGCAAAAAAATTATCCGACAATTCGAAATTAAGAAAAAAAATAAAAGAACAGCTGGGTTCTTTTGACATCTGGCTTTCTACCTTTAAAAATTTAGCCATGATACGTGGAATAGGTTGGGCGGTCTTGGGTTGGGATAAAAAAACCGAGCAATTAGTTCATATATGGATAGACGAACAGCATTTAGGGCAATTAAACGGAGTGGAATGGATACTGGGCATTGATATGTGGGAGCATGCTTATATCTATGACTATCCGACCTCGGAGAAAAAAAAATATGTGGAAGCATTTTTTGAGAATCTCAACTGGGAAGTTATAGAAAAAAACTTCGCGGAAGCTATCTCTTAAAATCTACGAAATTCATTAGTCCTTAATAACCACGGTCGTGGTTATTAAGGACTAATGAATATTATATAAGATAAAAAAATTTTTGATAGCCATACCGAAAAGTTTATAAATAAAATAAATGTAAATTACAAATACAAAAATCAAAGGGAAATCGGGGATGATGAGCGAAGCAAAAGGAACATTGGCTAAAAAATCAACAATTCCAAGCTCATAATGTAAAATAAGATAAGAAAGAAACCCTGTAGGCACAGCCAGAAAGTAATGAATGATTCCCAAAACTCCCGTCAGAAAACCAAAAAGCATGGTCATGGGAATAAAAGGCAGGACGAGCAAGTTGGCCGGTAGGGCGACTAGCGACAAATTGCCCATTTTATAGAGAATAAAAGGTAAAACGAAAATATAGACGGCAAAGGTCACCGATGTGATGTCGCGCAATTTGCCTATCTTTGGTACCCATAAAAAATATTTTTCTATTCGGGGAGCGAAAAAGATCACCGCCACGGTGGCAAAAAAAGAAAGCTGGAAGGAAACATCATGGACGAGCACGAGGGGATTCCAAGCGATCATGATAACCCCGACCAAGATCAAAGCCCGACCGACATCGTAATTGCGCCCGGTGGAACGAGCAATGAGCGCCAAAACCGCCATGGTCCCGGCCCGTACCGCCGTGGATTGCCCACCCGCCATGACTACAAAAAGAAAAATACCCATATACCCGGCGGCGAATGCCCAATTCAAAGGCAAAAAAGAGAAAACTTTCATTATCCATTCGGCCACGATGGTGACGTTGTAGCCGGAGAGAGCCACGATGTGGATAGTACCCGTATTTATAAAACCTTGTCTCATCTCCTCGCTGAAAGCAGCCCTTTCTCCCAGAATAAGCCCGCCTAAAAGAAGGCTCTCTGGGCTCCGGACCGCAGAATTTATTTTTTCCAGAAATTTATTCTTAACGGCAAAAAGAGCTCTTTTTATTTTATTGCCATGTCCGCCGGAAACGATTTTTGCATCTCCAAAATTTATGGTATAAAAAATTCCGTCCTTACGTAAATAATTCACATAGTCAAAGATTTTATCCTGATCGGTTTCAAAGTTTTTCGGTTTCCCCAGTTTTCCAGAAAAATCGATTAGATCACCATACCTGAAACTGCCTTCAAAGTCAGTGGTAAAAAGAATTTTCGTCTTTTTGCCCAGAAGCTCTGTCTCAATGGTAAATTTTTGATTATTTTCGCGAATGTCCGGCTCATCGACAATTATTCCGGAAAAGAATATTTTATGATTTACTTGTGATTCAAAAACAAGCGGTGGAGGCGTATCGTTTGAATGAAATCTTAAAATTCCTAATGAAAAAGCAAGAACAAAAACGCAAAATATTATCCCCCATTTTTTTCTTGATATAAGAGTAAAAAATAAAATGAGAAAAAAGCTGACAATCCCGATTAAAACAGCCAAATAAAAATTCACAAAAACAAGGGATCGCAAAAGCACTCCGAAAACAAAACCAAAGCATGCTGTATAGAAAATCCTATCTTGCATTTAGTTATTTTTAAGCTCTACCGGATTGCCTTCCGCGAAACTTACGGCGATCTCGTCCGCTCTTTCGTTCCATTTATCGCCGTTGTGACCTTCCACATGCGTCCATTTGGGTTTTAACTCTTGAGTCAGTTCATGAAGTTCTTCCCAAAGTTCGCGATTAAGCACCGGTTTTTTCGCGGCATTGCGCCAATTATTTCTTTGCCAATTTTTTATCCATTCGGTAATACCCAAGATCACATACTTGGAGTCAGACACAATTTCCACCTGATGGTTTGTGTCAAAGTGTCTCTTTGACAGGTATTTGAGGGCTTCTATCGGCGCAGTTAATTCCATTTGATTGTTGGTGGCATGGGGTAAAAATCCTCCAATCTCAAAAATTTTATCCTTTATAAAAAAAATGGCAGCCCATCCGGCTCTCCCCGGATTCCCCTTAGCCGCCCCGTCAGTGTAAATTGTAATTTTATTATTCACAAAATATCTTCAATTCTTAATCTTAACTCTTCTCTCCCCCTGAATCTAGACAGATCAAAGGTCGCCAGCAAATTCACATTTATGCCTTCGACTGGGATTTTCTTGAAAGAATCTTGATTAGAAAAAAAGGAAACAGCTTTAGTCTTATTTCCGTTTCCGCCTGAGAAAATAATTTCCAGATGTTCGCCCGAGCCGTTTTTGCCGAATTTTTTAATATTTTCCACTTTCACGTTTTCAAAAAGAAAAATCGGTTTCGGATTACCGAATCCAAAGGGGGCCAGCTTCTCTATCTCCCGCCAGTTTTTCATATTTACCGCGCTTAAATCCAATTTAGCTTCATGGATTACTTCATCTTTCGCTTTCTCTCGCTTTACTTTATCAAAAGAAAAAGAAAGAGCTTCTTCTAAAAAATAAATTTTTTCATTGTGGACGGTGAATCCTCCCGCAAGCTCATGCCCGCCAAAATCAATGAAGGATTCTTTCGTTTCGGTCATAAGTTCCATGACCGACACAGACCCATCGCTTCGGCAAGAACCCCGAATAGAATTATTTTCGTCCCTGCCCCAAACAAAAACAGGCTTTTGATACTCGTCGGAGATTTTTCCCGCCACAAGTCCGAGGACCCCTACACGCCACTTTGGATTGCCCATTACTATCACTTCCTTGTGCGCGAGAGTAGAAAGTTTTTTATTTGCTTCGCGCATAATTCCCGTTACAATAGTTTTTCTTTCATCATTTATTTTCGATAAATAATCCGCCAGGATCCCGGCTTGCGTCTCGTCGCTTGTGGCAAGAAGCTCGTAAGCCCGCATCGGATCATCCATACGAGAAGCGGCATTAAGTTTTGGAATTATCATGAATCCTATATCATCTTCGGATAAATATCGTTGATCCAAGTTTATTTTGCTGAAAAGTTTCTGCAAACCCGGACGCGGAGATTTTTTCAAAACTTTCATACCGAAATACGCCAAAGCCCTATTCTCGCCCAAAAGAGGAACCATGTCGGAAAGCGTCGCCAGGCCTGCCATATCTAGCATCCATTTTTCCGAACCTTCTTTTATTTTATAAAATTCGCCATATTTCTTCAGAAAAGCCTGCGTGAATTTAAAAACCACACCTGCGCCACATAACATTTTTTCGGGATATTTGTCAGTCTTTGGATTTAGAATTGCATAAGCTCTGGGTAAGACCTCTGGTGGAATATGATGATCGGTAATAATCACATCAATGCCGTCCACTTCCGCCTGCGCCACCTCAGAGACTGCCGTAACACCAAGGTCTATGGTGATAAGAAGTTTAACTCCCGACTCGGCAAATTGTTTTATGGCTTCTAAATTGAGTCCATATCCTTCCGAATTTCTTTGCGGAATATAAACTTCATAGTTTTTATAACTTATTTTCTTTAATAAATCAGTTAAAATCACTGCCCCCGGTATACCATCACAATCATAATCCGCATAAATAATTATTTTTTCTTTATTTTCAATCACTTCAAAAAGTCTCACGCAAGCGCGCTCCATGTCTTTCATCAAAAATGGATCATGAAAATCCCGCTCGTAATCGGGATTTAAAAAAAATTCCACTTGTTCTTCTCCTTTTATTCCTCTCTTTTCAAGTAATTTGGAAAGTAGCTCCGAATTCGCCATAAACTTGATTTTATCATACAATATAGGGTATGGATAACAATTGCATTTTTTGCAAAATTGTAAGGGGTGAGATTCCGTCCGCTAAAATTTACGAGGACGATAAGACTTTGGCCTTTTTAGATATTGTGCCGGTGAACATAGGACACGCCTTAGTAATTCCAAAAGAACATTTTAAGGATATTCATGAAGTGCCGGAAGATCTGGTGGGTCATATGATGAAGATAGTCAAAAAAGTGAGTTCAGCCCTGCGAACATCTCTCCCCTGCGACGGAGTGAATGTAAATATGAACAACGAGGGCGCGGCGGGCCAAGTAGTTTTCCACGCGCACATTCACGTGATCCCGAGACACGCGGGCGACGGCTTTGAGCTCTGGCACGGAAAAAGAAAATACCAAGAAAACGAAATGCAAAAAGTCTCAAGGAAGGTCAGTTTGGCTATCGCTTAAAATTATTGTACTGAACTACGCTATAGCGTGATAATTTACAATATTACTTCATTGCATAAGCGGGACGAGCGCTGGGAGAGTTTTACCGGCTAAAAATTCTAGGGTCGCGCCAGCAGCCAAACTGACATGAGAGTATGATTCCAAATTGCCGAATTCTCCCGCCGCATCTACGGTATCACCACCAGCGATAACCGTCCGGCCCCGGACATCTTTCATGGCGGAAAGCACGGACCTGGTACCTTCTTTGAGATTGTCATCCTCAAATTTTCCCATTGGCCCGGCCAAGAGAACGGTTTTCGATTTTTTTATAAAATCGGAGAAAATATTTTGTGTCTTAGGACCGATATCAAGCGTCATCCATCCATCCGGCACTTCTTCTTTGTTTATATCTACAATCCTCGTAACGATACCGTCCGATATCACCATATCGGAGGGCAATACTATTTTTTCTTTATATTTCTCCAGAATTTCTTTCGCGTAAAGAACCCAATCTTTTTTCTCTCGCTTTTTCTCATCTACAAACACATCTTCTATAAATGAACTTCCCATTATTCTTCCTTCCGCTTTCAAAAAAACGTTGGCGAGCGCTCCTCCAACCAGAATATTGTCAACCAGGGGCAATAAATTATTAATCGAGTCTATTTTGTCGGATATTTTCGCTCCTCCGGTCACGAAAGTAAAAGGCTTCTCCGGATTCTCTAAAAGATTTGAAAGAGAATCCACTTCCTTCTTCAAATAAAATCCGGCAACCGCCGGCAAATGTCGTTCTATACCAGTGGTCGAAGAGTGCTCCCGATGCGCCTGAGGAAAACCGTCAAAAACTATTATATCCTTCCCTTCACAAAGCTTCTTGGCGAATTCATCGTCATCCGCTATCTCTTCTTTATAAAATCTGACATTCTCAAGCATCAGAATATCTCCACCTTGCATTTTTTTAATTTTTTCTAAAACTAGAGGTCCTATGCAGTCGTCTGCTTTTGCGACCGGAGCGTCGAGCAATTCCGAGAGCCTTCTAGCATGAGGAGCGGTCCGCAAACTCTCGACCACTTGCCCGTCCGGACGCTTGACATAAGTAAGGATCACCACCTTGCAGTTTTTTTGCAAAAGATACTGGAGAGTCGGAAGGGTGGCTCTGATCCGGAGATCATCGGAAACCTCAAGCACGCCGTTTACTTCCTTGACGCCTATATCATAAGGAGCGCGGTAAAGCACCGTTTTGTTTTTTAAATCTATATCTTCAATAGTCCGTAGGTTCATATTTTTTCGGCAATTTTAACAATTTCCGCAAATTTTTTCGCGTCCAAACTGGCGCGACCGGAAAGTAAGCCGTCCACTCCTCCATTTTTCAAAAAATCTGCCGCGTCTTTTTCATTGGCCGAGCCGCCGTAAATAATCCTGACGTTGTTCGCGGATTCCGGAGAATAGAGATCCGAAATCACTTTCTTTACAAAGACAGCCATTTCCCTGGAATCCGCCGAGGTGGCATCTCTTCGGCCGGGAGTGGAAGAAATAGCCCAAACTGGTTCATAGGCTACGATTATCTTTGAGATTAGATTTTTACCAATGCCGTTAAAACATTCTCTGATCTGCGTCTTAACGACATTGAAATATTCATGGCTTTCATCTCTTTTCTCCTCCCCCACGCATAAAATCGGCCGAAGCGAAGCGGAAAGCGCAGATTTTAATTTTTTATTTATATCGCTGTTTTGTTCTCCGAGTGTTCGCCTCTCCGAATGACCTAAAATAACATATCTCGCTCCGAGCTCGTAGAGCATCTCCGCGGAAACCTCTCCGGTAAAAGCCCCCACCTCTCCCGGAAACGCATCTTGGGCGCCTAAAGATATTTTTTTTGATAACTTTTTCAATCTATCCAGATAAATAAAGGGCGGGCAAATGATTACTTCTGTTTTTTTTATTTTAGAAACATTTCCGGCTACGGAATTAAACAATTTTTCCGCTTCTCTCGCGGTAAGCGGGTTCATTTTCCAGTTGCCGATGATGATTCTTTTTAACACATGGCGAATTATAACATAATGCGTTAAAATATTCTCATATGAACAAAGGCTTCACTTTGATCGAGACTCTGGTCGGCAGTATAATTTTTCTTATCATAGCATTGTCCGCCTATAATGCTTTTGGAGTGCTGATGAATATCGTAGCGGCTTCTCGAGCGAAACTCGCGGCAACATCGGTAGCCAACGAAAAATTCGAGATCATCCGCAATCTGCCTTATAGCGACGTGGGCATTATAGCGGGAATTCCAGCGGGAAAAATTCAAAGAAATCAAACGATAGCGCGCGATAATTATTCTTTTGATGTTTTGACGACAATCCGAAACTTCGACGACCCTTTCGACGGCACAATCGGGGGAAACCCGTCAGATTCTTCACCGGCGGATTATAAATTGGTGGATTTGGATATCACATGCTCAAATTGCAAAATATTTACTCCGCTTAACTTCACTACCCTGGTCGGTCCGCACGCGCTTGAAACCGCTTCGAACAATGGAGCTCTTTTTATTCGCGTCTTCGATAACGACGGCCTCGGGGTAGCCGGCGCGGAAGTACATATAATGAACACGGAGACTAACCCGGACACGATCATTGATGAAACGACCGACAACTCCGGTTGGGTAAAGATAGTGGATGCGCCAACGGGTGTCAACGCTTATAGTATTATCGGCACCAAATCCGGATTCACGACTGACCAGACATACCTGCCCGGAGGCGCAGCCGGAACGGATCCCGTCAATTCTGACGCAACTGTCGTCTTGCAAGAGGTTACTCAAGCGGTTCTGTCAATAGACAGAGTAAGTTCAATCGCGGTTTCTTCGGTAAACTCCCTGTGCGAACCACTTTCAGATGTGGAATTTTCCCTAACGGGAACAAAAATTATCGGTCTGCCGCAAATTCTAAAATACCCAACGCAAAATTTTACCACCGACGAAAACGGAAATTATACAATTTCAAACTTTGAATGGGATACTTATTCGACGCTCCTAACTTCCGCCTCGTATGACCTCGCGGGAGTAAATCCATTTCCGAACTTCGTGCTTGCCCCGAATGAAAATAAAAATTTGCGGATAATAGCCGTGCCTCATGTAAATAGATCCCTCTTAGTTTCAGTGCAAGATACAGCGAATACCCCGATAGACGACGCATCCGTGCGCCTAGAGAAAAACGACTTTGATGAAACTCAAACCACAAATAGCGAAGAATGCCAGACCCCGGGACAAGTATTTTGGAATGGACTCGAAAGCGGAAATTACACTTTGACTGTTACAAAGACTGGATTTGAAACATCGGTAACTTCCGTAGATATTTCATCTAATTGGAAAAATGAAAATATAATCCTGGAACCATAAACCATGTTGAAAAAAATAAAAAACAGAAATAGCGGAATTACTTTGGTTGAAATACTTTTCGCGGTGACAATTTTCACAATCATCGCGGGAGCGCTCGCGTTTTTCTTAAGAAATATTTTCGTATACAATTCTTTTATTTCATACAGTCTCGCCAACACGAATACCGGAAAACAAATTATGAAAACGATGACGGCCGAAATACGTACCGCTGGAACAGCCAATACCGGAGCATACACCATTAGTCTGGCCACGGCAGAAGCTTTCACTTTCTATTCGGATATAGACGGAGACGAACTAAAGGAAAGAGTCAGATACTTCATGACGGGAACAACATTGCAAAAAGGAATAATAAAACCGACCGGAAGTCCACTATCTTACAATCCGGCCAATGAACAAATTTCCACTCTGGCATACAATTTAACGAATTCTTCCATTTTTGAATATTATGATAAAAATTACGACGGAACGACGGCACCATTATCAATCCCGGTGAATATCCCGAATATCCGCCTGGTAAAAATATCAATATCCATCGAACAAGATCCCAATCACTCGCCCGTTCCGATGACATTTTCAACTCAAGTGTCAATAAGAAATCTAAAAGATAATTTATGATAAACAAAAAAAAGGGCATAATAATAGTGCAGACTCTGGTTTTTGCCGCAGTAGCCGTGGTGATTATTGGCGCCTTGGGAAGCTGGGCGGCCACAACCGTCAAAGACAGCAGAATAGCTTTCAATCGCGAACAAGCTTTTCAATCAGCCGAAGCTGGAATTGATTATTACCGCTGGCACCTGGCGCATGCGCCTTTGGATTATCAAGACGGCACCGGCACAATCGGACCGTATATTCATATCTTGCAAGATAAAAACGGCGCTGATGTCGGACAATTTTCTTTGGATATAATTCCCCCGCCAGTTGGTTCCACTATTGTCACAATAAAATCAATCGGGTCGTCAAATTCCGATTCGTCCTATGTAAGAAAAATAACAAGCGCGGTAGCCAAGCCTTCCATAGCGAAATACTCCGTCGCAGGAAATAACGCTATGCGTTTCGGATCAGGCACTGAAATTTTCGGTCCAATACACGTAAATGGCGGAATCCGTTTTGATGGGTTGGCGCACAATGTTGTGACCAGCGGAGCGACAACCTATACGGACACAGATAGCGACGCTTGCACCACCAGCAATTCTTATGCCGTGCATACTTGCCTCTCTCCGCAAGACCCGACATCGCCCGCCGCACTGCCTCCCCGTCCGGATGTTTTTGAAGCCGGACGGCTGATAAGTCAACCAACAATCAGTTTCTCCAGTTTTACAACAGATCTTTCCACATTAAAATTAAACGCGGTGACAAACGGATTTTATCGAGACGCGGCTGGAAGCGGATTCGTCGGGTATCATATCATCCTTAAAACAAATGACACTTTCGATTTATACAAAATAAACAGTTGGGCAGGCTTGGGAAATTGCTCCGGAACCGCTTCCAGTTGGAGTGTCGGAACACAAACTCTGCAGGGTAATTATATTTTTCCTTCAAATGGAATAATCTTCATTCAAGATCATGTGGTCATTGACGGACAGATATCGGACGCGCGACTTACCATCGTGGCCGCCGTCTTGCCGGTGCCTTCTAATCCGTCAAATTATAAAAATATAATTATTAATAACGATATTTTATACACCAATTATGATGGTACGGATGCAATCGGGCTAATCGGACAAAATGGAGTAATGGTCGGAATGACAAGCGAGGATAATTTGAAAATAGACGCGGCGCTGATCGCGCAAAATAACAGAGTGGGAAGATTTTATTATGTCGGAGGAAGTTGCGCTTGGAAAAATCGCGCCGTGATTTCTCTCTTCGGAATGATCGCTTCATACACTCGGTACGGATTTGCTTACACCAACGGCACAGGTTACGCTATCCGAAATATAACTTATGACGCAAATCTGCTGTATGCCCCGCCTCCGAATTTCCCGCTTACTTCCAACCAATACGATATTCTCTCATGGCAAGAGGAAAAATAAAAATTACCCGATATTGCCCAAAATGGAATAAAGCGGCGAGATCATAGAAATAGCGAAAAAGCCGACTCCGGCTCCGATAACCACCATGAGCAGGGGTTCGATTATGACGGAAAGATTTTTTGTTTTGTTTTCAATTTCTTCCTCATAAAACAAAGCGATATTCAAAAACATATCCGAAAGTTTGCCGGTCTCCTCTCCCACCTGCACCATCTCCGACATCATAATCGGATAAAGTTTGGGATTCTGACGGAAAACCTCTGAAAATGAGGTGCCTTTTTCGATGGCTATTTTTGCGTCTTCCAAAACTTTTTTGTAATAAATATTCTGAACCACATCCTTGGTAATCTCCACGGCTCTTATTATGGACACTCCGGCCAGAAGAAGGGAGGAGAGGGTGCGGGCAGTGCGAGCGGTGTTCAGTTCTTGAACCATAATACCGATCATGGGAAGCTTGATGGCAATGTAATTTGTATATTTGGATACAATCCCAGAACGAAGAAGAGCGAATAACGCGCCGAAAAAAACAAGAAGTATGAGGAAGGTCAGAATCAAGTGATTGGAAAAGAAATTGCCCATAAAGATCAGCACCCGAGTGGAACGCGGGAGAACCACGCCAAGCTCCTTGAACGTATTCGCCAAAGTCGGCACCACAAAAGCAAACATTAATATTCCGATAACCAGCATGGCTGATAAAATTACTCCGGGATAAATAAGCGCTCCATGTATTTTCTTGCTGAGTGAATGAGATTTTTCTAGATTGGCTCCGATATCAGAAAGCACATTCGCCAGATTGCCTGATTCCTCGCCGGAGCGAACCATGGAAATAAAAAGGGGAGAAAAAACGCGCGGAAATTTAGTCATACCCGAGGATAGGGTGCTTCCCTTATTTATCTCGCTCGCCAAAGAAATAAGGACTTTATTAAAAAACGGATTGCGGGTCTGTTTCATTAAGACTGACAAGGCCCTGGATAGCGACAACCCCGCGCGGATCATTCCGCTTAAATTTTTAGTAAAAACAATAAGCTCGGCAACACTCACATTGGAAAGAAACCCAAGAAAAAAAGACAAAACCCTCCAGTTATCCCCTTTTTCATTGATAGATATCGGCGTATGACCTCGCAGACGCAGATCGCGAGCCAGAGCAAACCGATCGGACGCCTCCACGGTTTCCTCGATGATCTCCCCGGTTTTTGATTTTGCTTTGTAGGAAAAGAGCATGACTTAATCCATTTACTAATTTTTATTTACTCCGAAACCACTCTGAATACTTCTTCCAAAGTGGTAACTCCGAGCACCGCCTGAAAAACTCCATCTTCGATCATTGTCATCATTCCCTCTTTTTTCGCCTGGCTTTCTATCTCGTCTTGAGAAGCGCCGCGGATAATCATTTCCTTGATGCTATTAGTGACCTTCAACACTTCATGCATTCCGGTACGACTACTATATCCATCCGGTGACTCCGGACCGCTTTTTGGTTTGAAAAAAGGGATTTTCTCCCAGGTCTCGTTCTGTTTCACTATTTTTTCATCTTTAAGAAGAGAAAGCATCCGGTCCAGATCAACAACCTTGCCCAAACTTTTCAATTCATCTTTGGAAAGAAAATATTTTTCTTTGCTTGAAGTAAGTTTGCGTATCAATCTCTGGGCCGTTATTACCTTTACTGTGGAAATAATAAGAAAAGGCTCAATTCCCATGTCTATCAAGCGCGGAATGGCTCCGGAAGAAGAATTGGTATGGATAGTGGAAAGCACCAAATGTCCCGTAAGAGACGCATTCACCGCCAGTCCGGCTGTTTCCGCGTCTCTTATTTCTCCCACCATGATTATATCCGGGTCTTGGCGCAGAAGCGAACGCAAGCCGTTCGCGAAAGTAAGTCCGATTTCCGGCTTTACTTGCGTTTGATTTACTCTGGGCATCTGGTATTCGATGGGATCTTCCACAGTAGAGATGTTTACCTCCGGCTTGTTCAAAATATCGAGCATGGTATAGAGAGTGGTGGTTTTTCCGCTTCCGGTGGGACCGGTGGCAAGCACCATGCCTGTTTTAAGTTTGAGCGCGATGTGAATTCTCTCCAGACCTTCCCCATGAAAACCAAGGGTCTCAAGCGAGAAACCATGCGTATTTTCTTTCAAAATTCTGATAACGGTTTTTTCTCCGAAAAAAGTAGGCAGAGTGGAAACTCGAAAAGAAATTTTTTCTCCGTTCTGGTCAATTTTAAATCTGCCATCCTGGGGCAGGCGTTTTTCATCCAATTTTAAATTGGAAAGCACTTTGATGCGGGCTGTAATTCCGCTACCGGCGCTTTTGTCAAGCGCCATGGCATCATGAAGTATTCCATCAATGCGATAACGCACCGTCAGATTTTTCTCTCCGGGTTCTATATGGATATCAGATGCATTCTGGAGAATGGCGTGAAAAATAAGCGAATCGACAATCTTTATCACCGGCAGATCTTCGGCCAGATCTTTAAGTTCTTTTTCGGATTTTTCGCTTTCTCCCGCTCCGGCGTTTTTGATCGAGGAAGATTCTTTCTGAATAATGTTGTCGAACTCAACCTGCAGACTCTTGCGATACTGCACCAGCACGGAACGGATAGATTCGGCATCGGTTAAGCGCGGAAGTATTTTCAATCCTGATTTTTTCTTGATAAAATCAATTACCGGCAAATCATCCACATCCAGCATGGCGACTTCCAGGCCTATCTCGCTTTTTTTATAGGCAATAATATTGTAATTGCGAGCAATGGGTTCGGGGATCAGAGAGAGCACGGGAAAATCCACCTTTGCGCTTGAAAGATTGATGAAGGGGATACCCAAAGTATAAGCCTCCATCCTCCGAAGATCGGTTTCTGAAATTTTTCCATCAGAAAGCAGAATATCTCCGATTTTTTGTTTTTTCTTTTCCGCTTTTTTTTGAGCTTCTTCAAACTGCGTCCGGGTCACCAGCCCGGAATCCAGTATGATTTTTTTGAGCTGTTCCTCGTTGATTTGCATTTGCCGCTATTATAGCAAGAAACGGGACACGCGAACAGGCAATCAATACTTGCATTGAAAGAAACCTTGTGATATGATGATGATCATACAGGTCCTGTCGCAACAGGGCTTTTATTTTTAACAAAAAACAATATCATGTTGGATCTAAAAACATTCAAGTCTGCTCTGGAGCAACTAGAAGAGGAAAGAAAAATTCCAAAAGAAAAAATATTGGACGCTATCGAGGCCGCCATGGCGGCGGCCTACAAGAAAGACTACGGCAAGCGTGGCCAGATTATCCGCGCCAAGTTCGACCTTGAGACCGGCAAAACAGAATTCTTCCAAATAAAAATCGTGGTAGATGAAAGCATCGCCAAATTGGAAAACATCGATGGTAAAGAAAAAGATCTTTCAGCTGTGAACTGGGCGAAAGATGATGAGCGCGTGCATTTCAACGGCGAACACCACATCCTGCTCGAAGACGCCAAAAAAATTAAAAAGGGAGTAGAGCTCAATGATGAAATAATCTTTCCGCTCGAAACAAAAGAAGATTATGGACGTATCGCCGCCCAAACCGCCAAACAAGTTATCATTCAAAAAATCAGAGAAGCCGAGAGAACATCCATTATAGATGAATACGGCACAAAGGAAGGAGAGATCGTAGCTGGCATCGTGCAGAAAATGGAAAGAGGAAATGCGTATGTGGATTTCAGCCGAGCCACCGGCATCCTTCCAGCCGAAGAACAAATTCCGGGAGAATATCTGGAAAGAGGAGCGCGGGTGCGAACATATCTTTATTCGGTAGAAGACACTCCGAGGGGTATCAATCTGCGCCTATCCCGCACTCATCCAAAATTTATAGAAAAATTATTCGCCCAAGAAGCCCCGGAAATAAAAGACGGAGTAGTAGAGATAAAATCCATCGCCAGAGAACCCGGATCTCGCTCAAAAATCGCGGTCCATTCGAGCGATGAACACATTGATCCGGTCGGATCATGCGTGGGCCAAAAAGGCACTCGGGTAAACACTGTCACCAACGAACTTGGAGGAGAAAAAATAGATATTATTCCATGGTCCGCAGACCCGAAAATTTTCGTAACCAATGCTCTCTCTCCCGCCAAAGTGCTTTCCATAGACATAGATGAAGCGGAACGCAAAGCCATTGTGGAAGTTTCCGAAGATCAGCTTTCGCTCGCCATAGGCAAAGGCGGGCAAAATGTCCGCCTAGCCGCCAAACTTACCGGTTGGAGAATAGACATCAAGGGCGACAAAAAAGAAGAACAAGCGGTGAAAATTATGGAAGAGAAAACTGAAGAAGAATCTGCGAATAATGCCGCGCCAAGCGTTGCGGAAGAAAAAGAATAAAGCTACAATAAATAGTATGGCAAACATCAATCATAAACCTTCCAAATATATGCTTAATCTTTTGCATGTCCTTCCCGCTTTGGTGGAAGGGAAAAAAGATGTCGTGAACGCTATTGTTGAAATAAATTCCGGGACTATCAATAAATACGAAACAATCACCGAGTCCGGCCAGCTCAAGCTGGACCGTGTCGGCTATTCTTCGCTCGCCTATCCGTTCGCTTACGGGGCAATCCCGCAAACTTGGGATTACGATGGCGACCCCTTGGATGTTGAAATTGTAAATGTCATTGAGCCCCTGGTTCCCGGCTGTTTGGTAGAGGCACGTGTTATCGGCGTGATGAAGTTCGAAGACGGGGGCGAAGTGGATGATAAAATCATCGCTGTTCTCTCGGATGACCGCAGAAGTGACCATATCCAATCGGTGGAGAATTTGGGCGAGCAATTCAAAAAAGAAACCACTTATTATTGGGAACACATAAAATATTTAAAGAAACCGGGCACCGGCGTGACGAAAGGTTTCTTTGACAAAGAAGAAGCAATCAAGGTCATTAAGGAATGCGAAAAAAGATACGGGGAGATTTACGCCAAAAACCTTGAATAATAAAGATTTTGGATTATAATATATGTGTGTTTGACTATTATTAATAATTTTAAACAATATGAGCTATTCTAAAAAAGTTTTATTGGCAGGTGTAACTCTTTCCGTAATTTTACTCTCTGCTCCCGTCATGGCGGAAGAACAAAATACTGATTCAACGGCCGAAACACCGGAAAAAGTAAGGACGCCTTGGATAGACTATAAAACAGAGACAGAAGTCAGGGCGGAAGCATTGAAAAAAAAGAAGGTCGAAGCGGAAGCCGCCAGGATGGAGTTGCAAAAGAAAAGAGAGGAAACTAAAAATACAATAAAAGAAACTAGAGAGACAACCAGGGCGGAAATAGAGGTAAAGCGTAAAGAGATTCGCGCGGCGCTTGAAGCCAAGAAAGAAGAAGTAAAAGAAAAGAGAGAGGTTTTGAGAGAAGAAGCAAGGATAAAAATGGAGGCTTTAAAGCTAAAGATTAAAGAAGAAAAAGATTTGGTAAAAGCAAAAATCCAAGGAACCAGAATAGCTGTGAGGGAAAAAGCGCTGGAGAGATTTGACGGAGCGATAGAGAGAATACTCGCGCTAAAAAATAAAGTGGCTACTCATATAGAAAAATTGAAGGCAGGGGGTGTGGATGTCGGGACGGCAGAAACTCTGATGGCAACGGCGGAACTTAAACTCGAAGAAGCGAAAGCAAAAATAGCCGAAGCTAATGCTCTTCTATCATCTTCGGCTGAAGAAATAGGAGCAAACAGCAGAGAAAAATTAATAATTCTCGCAAAAGAAACACAAGCTTTGATTAAGGAAGTTCATCAAACACTCAATGATGCAGTCAAAGCTCTAAGGGAGGCGTTAAAAATAAAAATGGAAACAAGGGCAAACATGAAAGAAAACAATACTTCTGCCACGGAAACATCCACGGAAACCAATTAAAAAATAATTAAAATAAATAAATTTATGGAACCGGAAAAAAAATCAAGAGGAGTAGTGTGGGTATTAATAGCTATAATAGTGATCATTCTGATTGTGAGTGGAATTTATATATCTCAATCTGGTATAAAAAACATAGAATACGAATACACGCCAACCACAGAAACAGAAATTAAAAGTGAAGAGCTAAAAGAAATTGATGCATTGGAGGCGGATCTAATGGAGGTTGATACTGAAACGGGTGTTGATATAAATGCAATATACTAACAAAAAGCTTCCAAAAAGCGAGATAAAAATAGAAGGAGAACTGGAGACTGATTTGTTTGAAACTTATTTCGGCAAAGCACTCCGAAAAATCGGCCAGACACTGGAACTAGATGGATTTAGAAAAGGTAAAATACCCGAGAATGTTATCCTTTCCAAAGTACCGGAAATCCGCATTCTGGAAGAAATGGCGGAGCTTGCCCTCTCTGAACACTATCCGAAAATAATCGAGTTGGAGAATTTGGATCCGATCGGGCGACCGGATATCGCGATTACAAAATTAGCGCGCAAGAATCCGCTTGGATTCAAGATCAAAGTAGTGGTAATGCCGGAGATAAAACTTCCCGATTATAAAAAAATTGCCAAGAAAATTGTGGACGATATCTCGCCCACCGAAAAAGAGACCGCGGTATCGGATGAAGAACTGGAAAACACTATTGTGGATATTAGAAAATCCAGAGCGCCTAAAAAACACATCACAAACCCCGATTTGGAGACGTCGGACGTCTCCAACTTGCCCGAATTCAACGACGAATTTGTAAAATCTCTTGGGTCATTTACAGACATAGAAGACTTTAAGATTAAACTGCGAGAAAATATAAAACTGGAAAAACAAAATCAAGCAAAAGAAAAAACTCGGTTAAAAATAATTGAAGAAATAATAGAAAAGAGCGAACTCGAAGTGCCGGATATTTTGATCGAGATTGAACTCGACAAGATTTTATACCGGATGGAGTCCGACATCACCCAAATGGGACTCCAATTTGAAGACTATTTAAAACACTTAACCAAAACAAAAGAAGACTTGAGAAAAGACTTCAGAAATGACGGCGAAAAGAAAGCCAAACTCACCTTAATCCTAAACGAAATAGCCAAAGTGGAAAAAATAATAGCCGACGAAAAGCAAGTAGCGCGCGAAGTCGCCCAAATTCTAGAACACTATAAAGAAGCCGACCCCGATCGCGCCCGAGCGCATGCCGAAGAAGTCCTCACCAACGAAAAAATATTTCAGTTTTTGGAGAGTCAAACTTAAACAGCATTAGCGCGCAGTCGCGCGCTAATTAAGATAAAATTACTACATTCCCATTGAATATAAAAGTAATGCCATTCGCACATATAATCCGTTTTGAGCTTGATCAAAATAAAGAGCGTTGGGTAGAGCATCTACCCCAAGCTCTATCTCATCGATTCTCGGAAGCGGATCCAAAATCATGGTTTTACTCCCCTCCACCAATTTTCGGGTAATTACAAAATCCCTGCGATATTTTTCGAATTCGTTTTTATCTTTAAACCTTTCCTCCTGTAAACGGTTGGCGTAAAAAATATCGTAGTCCTGCCATCTATCTAAATTAGATATAACTTCAAATCTGGCTCCTCGCTTTTCCAAATCCTTCAAAAATTCGGGCAAGGGCGCTAGGGCCTCTGAGCACACAAAAGTGAAACGATTATTTTTATAGTGGGTGAGCAACAGAGCTAAACTTCTGATTGTGCGCGAATGTTTCGGGTCAAAACCGAAGGCAATATTCAAATCGTCCAACCGGCCGAGACGCTTTTTAATCGTGTACAAATCCAAAACAGCCTGGGTCGGATGCTCGTTGCCTCCGTCACCCGCATTTATGACCGGTTTTTTTGCGACTTCGGCGGCTAGAGAAACCGATCCGGCTCGGGGGTGTCGCATCACCATGAGATCAGCGTAACTCAAAATCATTCTGGCCGTATCTTCTATGCTTTCACCCTTATGAACCGAGAAATCTAGGGCAGCATTTTCGGCTGAAATTATTTGCGCGCCAAGTTTGAGCGCGGCAGCTGAAAAAGACAAACGGGTGCGGGTTGAAGGCTCAAAGAATATGCAGGCTACGATTTTATTTGTCAAAAGTTTTTTTACCTCGCCGCTCTTGCATTCTTTTTCCATCACTTCGGTTCTCTGGAGAATATTTTCCAAATCTTCTTTATTGAATTGACCGGCAGTCAGTATATGCTTCACACTTGTATTTATCGCCATAAATATTATTCTTCTCCCAAATATTCTTTGTAAGATTTTATTTTGAGGCCTTGAAGGCCATAGCTCCCAAGGGCTTTGATAAAGGCGCGGGCAAGATGAAGATCGGTAAAGAGCGGTAGTTCTTTGTCCACCGCCGCCCTTCTGATACGAAATCCATCAGTGGCGGCGCTCCCCGGCCTTTCTGTTCTTTTCCTGTCACCTTCAGCTCTGCTCAAGTTTACCACAAAAGCGATTTGCCTTCTATCTATCACCAAAAGCGCCGAAGGTGAGCCTTGATACGCTTTGAAGACCTTGGTACATACAATTTTCTGATTACGCAAAAACTCCGCCGTGTGATCGGTGGCAAAAATTTTGTAGCCCAGATTTTCCAAAAGTCTCCCGGTCTCAATAAATTTAGCTTTGTTCAAATCGCCTCCGAGCGAGAGAAGAACATTTTTATTCTTGAAGTCAAATTTGTGTGCGCTAAAAATTGACTTGAGTATGGCTTCGTCGTAATCATCGCCAAAAGCGGCCACCTCTCCAGTCGAAGACATTTCAACGCGGAGAATCGGGTCGGCTCCCAACAGACGAGCAAAAGAAAATTGCGGAGACTTCACCAACACACTCTTTGGATAGGCAAAAAGATGCTTTTTCGCCAGACCAAAGAAACTCTGCACCACAACTTCCGGGAAGTTCACGTTCATCGCCTTTGAGAGAAAAGGAAATGTCCGGCTGGCGCGCAGATTTACTTCGATCACATACGGATGATTGTCCTTGACCAAAAACTGAATATTGAAAGGCCCGGTAATATTGAGCTCGCGGGCAATCTTTTTTGAAATGCGTCGCAACTGAAACTCTGTGGACGCGTACACGCGCTGACTGGGATATACGATAGTGGCGTCGCCGGAATGCACTCCAGCATTTTCTACATGTTCGGAGATGCCGTAAACGATAAGCTCTCCATTCTGGGCCACCGCGTCAAACTCAAGCTCTTTGGCATTCTCGATATATTTTGAAATTGTAACCGGGTATTCTGGGGAAAGCACTGCCGCTTTTTTGATAAAATCAAGTAATTGAAGCCTGTTGTAACATACCCGCATGGCCGAACCGGAGAGCACATACGAAGGACGCACCAGAATCGGATAACCCTCTTTCTCCGCGAATTCTTCCGCCTCGGTCATGTGGGTGAAGCTCTGCCAAACCGGTTGGCGAATAAAAAGCTTGTCCAAAAGAGCGGAGAATTTATTTCTGTCCTCGGCTCGATCAATATTTTTCGCCTGGGTGCCCAAAATATGGAACCCTTCCCGGAATATCTTTTCGGCAAGATTGTTCGGGCGCTGGCCACCGACAGAAATTATTACCCCGCCTGGATTTTCAAATTCATAAATGTCAGCCACCGTCTCGAAAGAAATATTCTCGAAATACAGCCGATCTGACATATCGTAATCAGTGGAGACCGTTTCCGGATTGCAATTTATGATGATAGATTTCCGGCCATACTTCCGGAGAGCCAGAGCGACATTCACCGCCGACCAGTCGAATTCCACCGAGGATCCGATATGATACGGCCCACTTCCCAAGACAAGTATCCCTTTTTTCCCGAGCGGCAAAGCGTCATGATGCGAGCCATGATATGTAAGGTAGAGATAATTCGTTTCCGCGGGAAATTCTCCGGCCAGAGTATCTATATTGAACACAGATGGCAAAATTTTTAATTTTTTTCTTAAATTCCTGATTTCAAACTCTGTTCTGCCGCATAATTTACCGATTTTTTTGTCAGAAAAACCAACCTGCTTCAGTTCTATTAAAAACTCTCTGCTTAAATTTTTTCCTCTCCGCCCGCGGCCCTGCCGACGAAAACGGATTTCGACCTCAACAATATTTTGTATGCGATAGAGAAACCAGGGATCAATGCCGGTAATTTTGTGAATTTCCCTTACACTCATTCCAGACCGCATACTCTCGGCCACGGCGAAAACTCTCCTAGGGGTGGGTATACGCAGAAACTTTTTTGTTTCAGCCACACTTTCAAAACCATTGTCTGTCACGCCCTCAATCGCTCCCGTCTGCATCCGCACCGCTTTCTGCAAAGCCTCCTCGAAAGAGCGACCGATGGCCATCACTTCGCCCACCGATTTCATGGCTGAACCGATCTCTTCCACCGCGCCTTTGAACTTTTGTAAATCCCAACGCGGCATTTTAACCACAATATAATCCAGAGAGGGTTCGAAAAAGCTCTGTGTGATTTTGGTGATCTTATTCTTAATTTGAAGAAGACTTTTGCCGAGGGCAAGCTTCGCCGCCACGTAAGCCAAGGGGTAGCCGGTCGCCTTTGAAGCCAGCGCGCTTGAACGAGACAGGCGTGCGTTCACTTCAATAACAAAATAATCCAGTTTCCCGTTTACCGGCTTTGGGTTGAGCGCGAACTGCACGTTACACTCTCCCACTATCTTCAGACTCTCCACTATTTTTATGCTTGCCTCCCGCAGGCCGTGATACTCGGCGTTGTTTAGGGTTTGGCTTGGCGCCACCACTATCGAGTCACCAGTGTGAATTCCAAGAGGATCAAGATTTTCCATGTTGCAAACCGTAACCGTATTGCCATACCGGTCGCGGACCACTTCATATTCTATCTCCTTAAAGTGATGTAAATATTTCTCGATCAAGACCTGCGGAGAAAGCGCCAACGCACCGGAAACTATTTTTTCGAGCTCCGCTCCATTATAAGCCACTCCTGACTTCTGCCCACCTAGAGCAAAAGCGGCTCGCACCATAAGCGGGAAACCGATTTTCTCAGCCACCTCTTTCGCCGCGGAGACGCTGGTGGCTGCACCCGAAGACGGCACCGGCACACCAATTTTCTTTAGATGTTTCGCGAATTTCTCTCTGTCCTCGGTGAGTCCGATAGCCTCTATCGGTGTGCCAAGAATTTCCACTCCATATTTTTTGAAAATTCCCCTCCGGGCAAGCGAGAAACCGCAATTTAGCGCTGTCTGTCCGCCGAAAGAAAGAAGTGCCGCGTCCGGTTTTTCTTTTTGAATAACTTTTTCAACGAAATAATCAGAAACAGGCAAGAAATAAACCTCGTCGGCCAGGTCCTTGGAAGTCTGATAGGTGGCAATATTCGGGTTTATTAAAATTACCTTGATATTTTCTTCTCGCAAAGCCTTGATGGCTTGACTGCCGGAGTAATCAAACTCGCCCGCCTCGCCTATTTTGAGCGCTCCACTTCCCAACACAAGTATTTTTTTAAATTTATTGCTCATTTTTTTTATATTTTAGCAATCCTGCTTTTCTTAAAAAGAAATCAAACACAAAATCGGTGTCTAGCGGACCGGGACTGGCTTCTGGATGGAACTGCACGGACATAAACGGCTTCGATTCGTGGATGATACCTTCGTTTGTGCCGTCATTCGCATTGTAAAACCACTCCTTAAACCCTTTTGGGATTTTCTTTACCGCAAAGCCGTGGTTTTGGGTTGTTAAATAACATTTTTTTGTATCGTGCTCCACTACGGGCTGATTTTGACTCCGATGGCCAAACTTGAGTTTGTAAGTGGTGCCACCTAGGGCAAGAGCTAAAATCTGGTTACCCAAACAAATACCCAACGTAGGGATATTTTTCTTTATTATTTTTTTTACATTGTCGATAGTTTTCTTTGCCATTTTCGGGTCTCCAGGTCCATTTGATATTAAAACTCCGTCAAATGGAAAGTCGAATTTCGAAACATCGCTATCCCAGGGCACAACCATTACTTTCAAACCCCTTAATAAAAGTCTGCTAATAATATTTTTCTTTTCCCCGCAGTCTATAATCACTATAGTTTTTTTGCCTTCTCCGAATGACAAAACTTCTTTCGTGCTCACATCAACCACCAAATTCCGAAGATTTGGATCTTTAAATTTAATATTATTCTCCCCGACAGATATCTTGCCGAGCATTACACCTTCTTGCCTTAACTTTTGAGTAAGAAGCCTGGTATCTTTAATTTCCAACAAGGGCACTCCTTGATCTTTAAACCATTTTTCCAGAGTCATAACGCTCATATGATGTGAAGGTGTATCTATATAGCTAGACACTATGAGTCCTGAAACCTGAATTTTATCCGATTCCCAATTTTCTTTCTTCGGCACTCCATAATTACCCACCAATGGATATGTCAGAACCAGGATTTGCCCCCTAAATGACGGATCGGTAAGCATTTCCGGATAACCCACCATGCCGGTGGCGAAGACGACTTCCCCAGCCACGGATTTCCTAACCCCAAAACTTCGCGCTTCGTATTCGCTTCCGTCTTTCAAAATTAATTTTGCTGTTTTATTTTTCATATACTTTGCCTTTTACCACAGTCATAACAACACGCCCAGGGAAACTAACCCCTTCAAACGGTGACCATTCGCATTTCGTTTTGAGCATTTCTTTGGTAACTGAAATAGATCTGTTCATGTCCAAAATCGTAAGCGAGCCGACATACCCCTCTTTGAGTTGGCCGTATCTCTGTGCCGAAAACTGATTGAAAAAATTGCCGGGGTTCTGGGAGCAAACTCTCGCAATTTCTTTCGGAGAAAAATTGTGTTCTTTCACTAACCAGGTTGTGAAGGGGCCAAAGGTATCAAGCTGGGGCAAGCCGGAGATGCCATTTTCTTTTTCTTCGATGGTATGCGGAGCATGGTCAGTGGCCAGGAAATCAATCTCACCTCTTCTTAAAGCTTCGATCAAAGCCAGACGGTTTTTTTTAGATTGTCTGATGGGAGGATTCACCTGGAGAAGACTCTTGTTTGGCTCTTTATCAAAATACAAATGGTGGGGAGCAACTTCGACTGTAACATTCGCACCATGTTTTTTGGCATCTATAATTTTCTCCAGAGCCAGAATGGCGGAACAGTGGCAAATTTTCCCGATGAGATTGTATTTTTTAATAAGACGCAAAGCAAAATCCACAGCTGAAATTTCCGCTTCTTTGGGCCGTCGCAGAGCGTGAGTTGATTGATTTTTATTATCTTCTAAAATATTCGGATCTTCGCAATGAAAACTTATATTTTGCCCTTCGTATTTTGCAAGCGCTGTTTCCAATCCTCTAAGTGAAGAAAAAAACAGCTCGCCGATTGATTTTCCCATAAAAACTTTGTAGGGGACTTTTTTTGAGAGAGGCTTGGTATCGGGACCAATACCGGCATATAAGAGCACGGGGACGGGAGATTTTTGAACCAAACTATTTTTTGCAACATAACTTGCGTCGTCTATGGGAGGAGTTGGATTGTTGGGCATATCGGCAAAAGCAACCACTCCGCCGTTTATCGCCGCCTCTCCGGCAGTCTTAAAATCTTCTTTGTAATCCTGTGTATGAATCACATCTTCCCTCGCGTGAACATGCAAATCTATAAATCCCGGGAAAACAAGTTCATCCTTAAAAATAAAATCGGCGTCACCTGTCGGTTCGCCGATTTTATTTATCATTCCGCTTTGGTCAATCTCTATTCGTCCACGGAAAATCTTGTCCATACTTACGATATTACCTTCTATCGTAAGCATAATTTATATATAAATTTAATCTCATACATTGATTAAGATGTTAGCACTTAAAAAAAGAAAGGCAAGTGGAAAACTCCCAAGTTCAATAATCAATTGCAAAACCATAAATTCATTATTTTTTAGACGAATAATAGCAATTAGAGCTGTGGGATCTTTAATCACATATCCTTCAGCAAAAACTTTTCTAAGTTTTGAAAGATTATAGATTGCTATTGCGGGACGCTCATAAACAAGAGCAAACTTAATGGGATTTATAGTTGTCAATTTCGGCTCATGGGTCCCTGGAATTCTCTCTAAAGTTTCTATTCTAATAAAACTCGTAAAAATCTTCAACATGACAAACACTTTGACAACTTGGACATCCGATGTCCAAGTGTTGTCCAGTGGTTAATTTTCTAATTCTTTTATCATTTCTTTTCTTAATTTAATATCTTCCAAAGATTCGACAACAAAATCCTTATATTCTTTTATATTTCTAAATTGTCCCAATATAATATCTGTATTGCAAAGTTTCTCACCTGAAAATTTTCCCAAAAACTCCGGTAGGCTTGATTTACTCAACTTGGACATCCGATGTCCAAGTTGATCATTTCCATTAATATAAGCACTAAGGTGAAGTAAATATTGGTTTGAATCAATATGTTTTGATTTAAACTTGCCTTGGAAAAGAACTCCGCTACGTTTGTGTTTATTATTAAAATATTTTGTATATCCATTACCCAACCTTTGCATGAATTTTTCAATTCCCTTTTCTTGAATAGGTGTAATTAAAAAATGAAAATGATTTGGATTCAGGCAATAAACGATAAATTGCACAAGGGGTTTCTTTTTTTTATTGGCTTCTCTAGATTTTTTCTTAAAAGAAAATTCATATATGCTACCAATTGGTTCTGTTTGATTAAAATCAAATAAACTTTCCCAAAAACGGGACAAGTCTTGTTCGTCCATAAAGATATTTCTCTTGTCGGTTCCGCGATTATAAATATGATAATATTCTCCCACTGTAAATTTTACTTTTCTCATGTCTTAATCATAGCACTTGGACATCGGATGTCTAAGTGCTTGATTTGGATAAAAAAAAGTGTATTATTCAAGTATGTTAATTCCAACAGTCATTGAGAAATCCCAGTTTGGCGAGAGGGCTTATGATATATATTCTCGGCTACTTCGCGAACGGATAATATTTCTTGGCGGGCCCATCGATGATCATACGGCCAACATCATCATCGCCCAACTTTTATTTCTCGAATCTGAAGATCCTAAAAAGGACATCGCGCTTTATGTCAATTCTCCCGGTGGTTCTGTCACTTCCACCATGGCCATTGTGGACACCATGAATCATGTACGTCCGGATATTTCTACTTTCTGCGTGGGTCTCGCTGCTTCTGGAGGAGCTATCATCTTGTCCGCCGGTAAAAAAGGTAAAAGATTCATCCTGCCAAATGCCGAAGTAATGATTCATCAACCCTTGGGTGGAGTGGAGGGCCAGGCGACGGATATCGCCATCACCGCAAAACATATTCTGAAAACTAGAGACAATCTAAATAAACTTCTGGCGAAAAACACCGGCAAGTCCCTAACCCAAATAGAGAAAGATGTGGAAAGAGACTTCTTCATGGACGCCGAAGAAGCTAAAAAGTATGGCCTAATTGACGAAATAGTGACAAAATCAAAAACATCAGTCGCTAAAAACCACGATAATTAAACTTTTTTGTTTATTTACTTACCAAGTCCTATCTATTACGAAAGAACAGATGTTTGGAAAAACTAGACAAATTTTGGGCTGTTTGCTATACTGTAAAAGTTGAATTTTACAAATTTATTGCTTAATTTATAGTTGAGTTTTCAGGAATATTCCATATATTATGAAGTTTTCAAAAGAAAATGCGAGTGAATAAAAAATTGACAAATCTCTTTTTCTGCGAAAAATCCGAGGAGAAATCAAACTCTAAATAAATATAGTGGCGTGTTCTTGCAAGCCGGCTTCACTGGCTTATGAACATATTAATGATAATCTTGATCGGCTTGGGAGTCCTCCTTTTGGGCGCGGGCATAGGATATTATCTGCGCTTGATTATCGCCCTGGGTAAAAAAAGATCTATAGAAATAGATATCAAGCAGATGATGGTGGCCGCCAAGGAAGAAGCCCAGAGAATAGTGGACGAGGCGAAGAAAAAATCAGAGGAACAATTGGGAAATTTAAAAGAGGAAGAAAAGAAAAAAGAGCAAGAATTCAAAGAGACGGAAAAAAGACTTATTAAGAAAGATGAGTTCTTGGACACGCGCCAGGTAGAACTAAACAAAGAAATTGAAGAAGTGAAAATAAAGGTAGAAGATGTAAAGAAAATCCAAGACAGGGTGTTGAAAGTGGAAGAAGAGAAAAGAATCGAACTGGAGCGAGTTTCAAAACTTTCCGAGAACGAGGCTAAAGAAGAATTGCTCCGGGATATAGAAAAGAAATATGAAGAAGATATCCTGATCCGCATTCAAAAAATGGAAAATCAAAACGAAGAAAAATTAGATCGCCGAGCAAAAGATATCTTGGCCACTTCCATCCAGCGACTTGCCTCTTCCACTGCTTCAGAACTCATGACCACTATCGTCTCCATTCCCAACAATGACATTAAGGGTAAAATTATAGGAAAAGAAGGCCGAAATATAAGAGCTTTCGAGCGGGCAGCCGGAGTAGAGCTTATAGTGGATGACACTCCGGGATCCATCGTTATTTCTTCTTTCGATCCGATTCGCCGCCAAGTGGCGCGGCTTGCGCTTGAAAATCTGATCTTGGACGGACGCATCCAGCCAGCCAAGATAGAAGAGTTGGTAGAAAAGGCAAAAGAAGAAATCAATAAGATCATCAAGGAGAAAGGCGAGCAAGCTGTGTATGAATGCGGAATTTTTAATTTCGATCCGAGAATTATTGCCATCCTAGGCAGGCTTTATTTTCGCACCAGCTATGGACAGAATGTGCTTCAACATTCTATAGAGATGGCTCACATCGCCGGGATGATAGCGGAAGAACTCGGCGCCGACGTAGCCATAGCTAAAGCTGGAGCTCTGGTTCATGACATTGGAAAAGCTTTAGACCATGAGGTGCAAGGAACCCATATAGAGATCGGCATCCGAATACTTCAAAAATTCGGAGCGGATGAACGCATCATTACCGCTATGAAATCGCATCATGAGGATTATCCCTATGAAACAATTGAAGCGGTGATCGTGCAAACAGCAGACGCTATCTCCGGCGGACGACCTGGAGCCAGGCGCGACAGCGTGGAAAATTATCTAAAACGCTTGCAAGAACTTGAGGCCCTGGTAAATGCTTTTTCCGGAGTAGAGAAATCATACGCATTGCAAGCCGGCCGCGAAATCCGCATTTTTGTCACTCCAGACAAAATTTCTGACACGGAAGCAAAGCTCTTGGCTCACGATGTCGCCACAAAAATAGAACAAGAACTAAAATATCCGGGAGAAATAAAAGTTACCTTAATTAGAGAAACAAGAGTGATAGAATACGCCCGGTAGTTGCTCTAAAAAAACCCTTGATATATAATGGTTGAGTATCAAATATAAGGGTTAATTGGTCGAATGTATTATAAAAATAACTTAAAAATATATGAATAAACAAGGATTGGCTGATTGGGTACACGGAAAACTCGGCGGCACAAAAGTACAAGCCGAAGAAGTCGTTGACGGAATATTCGGAGCCATCATCGACACTTTGAAAAAAGGCGGCGAGGTTTCAGTCGCTGGTTTTGGTATTTTCTCGGTAAAATCAAGAGCAGCCAGAATGGCTCGCAATCCGAAGACCGGAGAGCAAGTCAAGGTGGCCGCAAAGAAAGTTCCAAAATTCAGACCGGCAAAAGCTCTGAAGGACACCGTAGCGTAAATTTATTATTCAAATATAAAACAAAAATCCGCCGATATGGCGGATTTTTGTTTTTAGTATTTTCTTATAACTGCCTTAAGCTTCCCTATCACATTAAGGCTTTGTCTTGGGTAAATCGGCTTGTAATTTTTATTAGCGGGTTCGAGCCAGACTTTGTCGTTCTTTTCTTTAAAATATTTCATGGTGTATTCCCCATCTACTTCAGCAATCACTATTTCACCGTCTCGAGCCTTGTTGCACTTTTCCACCAGAATCATATCCCCTTTTTCTATGTGTGCTTCTATCATGGAATCTCCTTCCACTTCAAGCATATAGGTAAGATCCTTTTTACCGATGAGCATATCGTCTAGACTTACAGTATTAAGAAGTTCTTCCTCGGCACTGGCCGGTAAGCCGGCGGTGACAAAACCGAGTATCGGCACTTCACCAAAAGATTTGGCAGGCACTAGCCTGCCTAAATGATCTTTGGCAACCAGATTGGCATCAATTAATTTCTTTACCAGTTTGAAAACAGCATTCTTGGATTTGAAATCAAAAAGTTTCATCATCTCGGAATAAGTGGGCATCCTTCTGTTCCCGGAGAAAAAAGATTCAAGCTTGGATTGATATTCGTTTTTCATTATTTAGACAGAGAGAAAAGTCGGAAAAAGCCGGCGGAAAAAACTTCGACGTTCATAAAAACGAATCTTGCGAAGAAGAAGCTTGTGGTTTCGAGCTTCTTTCAAATAATCTTCGCCCTTAATAATCTTCCGATCAATAATCTTGTTAATCCTTTGAATTTCCTTCTCTATTGTTTTTAAATATTGTTTTTGGGACATAAATTTATGTTAATTAAACTACTAAATAACCGACCTAAATAGTATAAGTGAACGAACGTTCACCTGTCAACCACCACCCTGTGGATAACTTTTGCTTCGCGCCTTGACCAGGTCAAGGCAAATATTTTAACTTATATTTCTGCGATAGCGGATTTATAAGTTTCTTACAGATTTATTTACAGATTTACTTTCGGCCGATATTGAATAGCTTCTAAAATATGATTCGCCTGCACATCTTCAGAATTCTCAAGATCGGCGATGGTGCGGGCAATTTTGATTATGCGGTGATAGGCGCGAGCAGAGAGACCGAGACGCTCGGCGCTGTCGTCCAAGAGGTCGCGGACTTCTTTTGTTAATTTCACAATACCGGACAAATCTTTCACATTCATCTCACTGTTAGTGCTGATATCTCGCCCCAATTTCCCAAATCTATTTTTTTGAATCGCTCGAGCCCGCAAAACTCTTTCTTTTATTTTTTCGCTTTTTTCGCCTGTCCCTTCTCCTCCCAATTTTTTGTAATCTACATTCCCGACCGAAACCCAAAGATCAATCCGATCCATAATCGGCCCGGACAATTTTCTTTTGTATCTGTCCAAATCGGACGGCTTGCAAATACAAGCTTTTGTTTTTAATCCGGCATTCCCGCACGGACAAGGATTCATAGCCGCCACTAAAATAAAATTGGACGGGAAAATGGCGGAACTTTTGGCTCGCGAAATTGAAACAATATTGTCTTCCAGCGGTTGACGCAAGGACTCAATCACTCTTTTTTCAAATTCAGGAAATTCATCCAGAAAAAGCACTCCTCGGTGCGCCAACGTCACTTCTCCTGGCTTTGGAAAAGTTCCGCCACCGATAATAGAAACATAAGAAGCGGTGTGATGCGGAGCGCGAAACGGAGGGAGACAAACCAACTCGCCTCGGGTATTGCCGACCACCGAATGAATACCGGTTATTTCTAAAACCTCTTCGGTAGCCAAATCGGGTAACAATCCGGAAAACACCCGCGCCAGCATGGTTTTTCCGGTACCGGGCGGACCGTACATGGCGATATTGTGTCCGCCGGCCGCCGCAATCTCCAATCCGCGCTTGGCGCCTTCTTGCCCGCGAATATCGGCAAAATCTCCCCCCTTTATTTCTTTTTTATAGTTTATTTTTGTTTTTGGTTGAATAGAAATTTTTTTAACTTTTTTCCCCAACTTTTCGCTAAGCTTATTGCTAAACTCATCGAGATGCTCTATCACTTCTCTTAAACTCCCAGCTCCAAAAACCGCTATGCCCTCCACCAGAGCCGCTTCGGCTGCGTTTTCTTTGGGTAAATATATTTCTTCAAAACCCATTCTTTTCGCTTCTTGAGCTAGCGGTAGCGCTCCTCTGATACTGCGAAGCATGCCGTCAAGTCCCAGTTCTCCCAGAAAAATTTTTTTCTCTGAATCAAATTTAATTTCGCCAGCCGAAAGAAGATAAGCCACGGCAATGGCCAAATCAAAAAACGGCCCTTCTTTTTTTAAGTCCGCCGGCGAAAGTGAAACGGTTATTTTTTGATTTTTTGCTTTGGGAGATTTGAAACCGGAATTTTTTATGGCCCCGCTCACTCGATCTTTTGATTCGTCCACCGCCTTATCCGGCAAACCCACCACACTGAAAGCATGCAGACCTTTAGACAAATCTACTTCTATCGTTACAATGGTTCCTTTCAACAAATTAACTTGGACTGAATATACTTTTGCGAAAGACATATTAATTTTCCAAATGTTTCTTGCAGGTGCGAGCGGCCGGATTAGCTTCCAGTCGGTCCATTTCTATGTTTTTCTTGCACACCACGCATCTTCCGAAAGATTCTTTGTTTATATCCTTTAAGGCTTTCAAGATGTTCTGCAGTCTCGGCTCAAGCGATCTGATCATCGAACTTTTTGATTCGAAATCCTCAAATCTGTCCGCCGCGTCATTTTGGTCCGGTTCCGGGTGATCCGTCTCTTCCGGAGTAGCTTCCCACTCGCCTGTTTCAGAATTGAGCTTACCCATATCACGAAGTTCCCCCAATAACGTATCTCTCTCCATTTCTAATTTTTCTTTAATTTTTTTCTTGTCTAACATGGCAATATAATAGCATTTCGTGCTAGAATAGCAAAATGGACCGCAAATCTAAGTACCTGATCGGGGCGTTGGTTATCCTGATCCTGGCCTCGATAGTACTGACTTATAAAAGATCTTTCGTGGACAAAAACTACGAGATCATAAACGAAGAGGAAGAACTGGAATAGGCCATGTCTAACTGGTTTCTAGTAGCTCTAATAGCCCCGCTTCTTTGGAGTATTGTCAATCATATTGACAAGTACATGCTGTCTAAATACTTAAAGGATCGCGGCGTAGGCGCTCTTCTTATTTTCTCTGCACTTGCTTCAGCAGTGATCCTGCCATTCATTCTTTTTTTCTATTTTGACCAACTTTTCAACCTGAGAATATTGGATCTTTTGACCCTGGTTCTAGTGGGCTTCCTGAGCGTGCTCGCTTTTTATTTCTATCTTAGGGGTATGGACGAAGAAGAAGCCTCGATAGTTATACCGCTCTTTCAGCTTATCCCCGTCTTCGGGTATTTCATGGGCTATTTCATCTTGGGCGAGTCGCTCAATACTGCTCAGATTTTTTCTTCCCTGCTAGTTATAAGCGGAATAATTATTCTAGCCATAGAAATAGACGTAGATAATAAAGTTACCATAAAAGGACGCGTGTTGGCTCTTGTCATGGCTTCGTCTTTTTTCTTTGCCCTTCATGATACTCTCTTCAAGAAAGTGGCGCTTACCGAGAGTTTCGTTACCGCGGTATTTTGGCAATATGTCAGTTTGACGATTGTTGGTCTACTGATTCTTGCTTTGATAAAAAAATATAGGGAAGATTTTTTTTCTATGTTCCGACAGATGGGCGGCAAATTACTTTCGTTCAATATCATGAGCGAACTCTTGTATATTGTGGGAAATTTGGCAAATAATTTTGCGACTCTTCTTGCCCCGGTCGCGGTGGTCCTAGTGGTTTCTAGCTATCAGCCGCTTTTCGTATTCATCATAGGGATAGTACTCACTATATTTTTGCCGCACGTCGCGATGGAGAAAATTTCCACAAAACACTTATTTCATAAAAGCTTCTCTATCTTGATCATCATCATTGGCAGCTATTTCCTTTATTATTCTTCCCATTACTGATTTTTTTGTGTAATATATGAACATGCAACTTTGTCCTTGGGAAGATGCGTTATACTTTGTATATTCCAGTAATATCCCTACTCTATTTTTCTACTCTCACCTTCCGGCTATCATCGTAGCCCTACTGGTAGGATTTTTAGTGTTTAAAAAAAGCAACATATCTAATTTGGGAACAGCCCTTTTACTTATTGTTCTTCTTTTCTCTGCTTGGTCTATTTTTGACCTTATCTTGTGGGCCACCAACCGCCCAGACATAGTCATATTCTTCTGGTCAATGCAGGTGCTAATCGAGCCCCTTATATACCTTCTGGGCCTCTACCTGACCTATGTATTCATAAAGAGAACAGATATGTCCTTTAAACAAAAGTTTGCCATAGCCGCGCTCTATGTTCCTGTGGTGCTCTTGCTCCCGACAACGCTCAACCTCTCGGGGGTAAATCTCGCCGACTGCACGGCAATCGAGGGCCCCATTGCCCAATACTTTACTTACGCTCTGGAGTTAGCATTCATTATTTCGATTTTCGTAGTCACAGACCGCGAATACCGGAAAAATTCCGACCCGCAAAAGAAAAAGGAGGCACTTACCTTTGGCTTGGGTATGGTGGTCTTCCTGCTTGCCTTCTCCTGGGGTAATCTGATCGGAAGCTTTACCGAAAACTGGACGCTGGCCCAGGCGGGGCTGATCGGCATGCCTATATTCACGGCCTTCCTGGCCTATCTTATCGTGAGATTTCACAGCTTTAACATGAAACTTTTCGGAGCACAAGTGCTTGTTTTTGCCCTTGGATTTTTAGTTCTTGGAATTATTTTTATTCGCTCTATTGAAAATGTTAGATTAGTTGTAGCAGTTACACTATTACTTATATTTATTATTGGAAGTGTTTTAATAAGAGGGATCAAAAAAGAAATAGAGCAAAGGGAAGAACTGGCAAAACTTAATATTGACCTACAAAACCTATTGAAGCAGAGAGAAAGCTTGGTGCATCTGATTACTCATAAAATTAAAGGTTCATTTACCTACACCAAAGTTCTTTTTGCAGGAATGCTGGACGGTACTTTCGGCGATATATCTCCGGAGATAAAAAAAAGATCCGAGCAGGGCATGGAGTTTAATAATGCCGGTTTGCGAACGGTGGATTTGGTTTTGAATGTCGCCAATATGCAGAGCGGAACTATTAAATACGAAATGAAACCCGTGGATTTCAGAAACCTTGTGGCCGCATCCATAGGCGAGAAAAAAATAGAAGCGGAAAAGAAAGGACTAGCTATGGAAGGCAAATTTGAAGGAGGAACATTTTCAGTTTTAGGAGACGCATTCTGGTTGAAAGAATCAGTAAACAACCTTATAGAAAACTCGATCAAATACACCAAAGAAGGTGGAATAACGGTCACGCTTGAACACACCAAAGAAAACAAAATATTGTTATCGGTAAAGGACACCGGCATAGGCATCGCCCCCGAAGACAAAGAACACCTGTTCACCGAAGGCGGACGAGGTAAGGAATCGGTAAAGATGAACGTGGATTCTACCGGCTATGGACTGTATTCAGTCAAGCTTATTATCGAAGCGCATGAGGGCCGAGTCTGGGGAAATTCCGAAGGTCCGGGCCGCGGTTCCCAATTCTATATTGAGCTGAATCCTACAAGTTGATTACTTCTTGAGCTTGCTACCGGAGAGACGCAGAATAATCTCGCGCGCGACTTTGGAATCGCTGGCGATTATCACAGAAGTGTCATCGGCAAAAACATACATAAGAACTTCTTCTCCTTCTTTGTCATATAAAATGCGAGCGTTTTTATTGTCGACAAATCCGTTTTCGAAATCTTTAGTAAATAAATAATTCGTCTCCGACGAGATTTCTATCCCGAATAAATCATGCAGATTAAAAAGAATTTTATTCTCCCAAGAACGCAAGGATTCAAAAATATCGGAGAAAGACCGAACTTTCAGAAGTAAAAAGAAATTTTCTCCAGTCTTTACTCCCGCTTGATTTGTCGATCCCATCATAAAATGATCACTGACAAATGCCACCTCTGGAAGAACCAGATTGGCTTCCAGTAAAGCGATAAACTCCCGAAGACCCACAATACTGCCCCCTCTCGCAAGATAAATTCCTTCCAAGCCTCCGGGGTTAACGGCGCTTTTTTTTGCTTTTAAAATAAGATTTTTGACAATCTCGGCCTTTCCAAGCTCGCCAGTTTCCAAAAAAGAGTTTTTGTCGCCCGAAATAATCGGCGTAAATTCCGGATCAATCGGCACGGTGCGAAGATCTCTCTTTAAAAGAAAAAATAAAAACGTGGCCAAGGCCGCGAAAACAAAAAAAGTGCTTATGAACATATAAATTTTATTTTGTCTCGACTCCGGAGAAAAATTTTTCTTGTTTATTTCTCTTTCTTCCGCCTCGTGAATTATTTTCTTGATTAATCCTTCCCGATCATCCTCAATCACCCGAGCCATATCTTCGGCGTAAGTCTCCACAATTTTAGTTTGTAAATTGTTATCTTTTTCCATGATGGTTTATTCTATCATTTCTTGTAACATTTGAGTATTTCCGACTTGTGCTAGTTGTGCTAGGTCTTGCCTAGCACAAAAAAATTAACAACGTAAAATATAAGAAATATTATTGAGACTTCTTAAAAAAATTACTATCCGCTTCCTTGATAGACAGGGCTACCCGGCCGCGCTCGGGATCCACGCTTAAAACTTTTACCGGCACGATCATCCCTTCTTTTATTATATCCGAAACTCTTTCCACCCGGAAAGGCGCGATCTCGGAGATATGCACCATGCCATCGGTAAAGGCATTAAGCTTGACAAAAGCTCCAAATTCGGCAATTTTTACGACTTTACCTTTCATCGTTTCTCCAGCCTTAAATTCATGGGTCATCTCAAGCACGATTTCCTTGGCCTTTTCCGCCGAACCATTTTTACCGGTCAGATAAACCGTCCCGTCATCTTCAATCGTCACTTCCGCACCAGATTTTTCTTTTATCTCTTTGATGGTCTTGCCCCCGCTGCCTATTATCATTCCTATCTGGTCGGGCTTAATTTTTATAATTAATATTTTCGGAGCATTCGGAGAAATTTCAGCTCTAGGAGCCGAAATTTCTTTTTCAATTCTGTCAATAATGGCAATTCGCGCGCTCTTAGACTGCCTCATTGCCTCGCCTAATATTTTGATCGGCACACCCTCCACTTTTACGTCGAGTTGAATAGCTGTTATCCCTTTTCTCGTTCCTGCGATTTTAAAATCCATATCGCCGTGATGATCTTCGGGTCCTTGAATGTCTGTAAGTATTTTATATCTGGGCTCATTATTAATTTTTAATTTTTTATCTTTAAATTCTTCTATCATCAACCCCATGGCAATGCCGGCGACAGGCGCCGCAATTGGCACTCCGCCATCCATCAGCGCGAGAGTGGAAGCGCAAATAGATGCCTGCGATGTGGAACCATTTGAAGCCATTGATTCAGAGACGACCCGTATGGTATAGGGAAAATCTAAAACGCTGGGCAACACCATCGCGAGCGCCTTCTCCGCCAAAGCACCGTGTCCCACTTCGCGGCGATTGGTGAACCCGGCTCGCCCTGTTTCACCGGCAGAATAAGGTGGAAAATTGTAGTGATGCATAAATCTTTTTTCGTTTTTAATCTGCATGCCATCAATCATATGCCTATCTTCCGGCCCGCCGAGTGTCAAAACCGAAAGCACATGCGTTCCTCCACGATAAAAAATTCCGGAACCATGAAGAATAGAAGAAAGTCCTCCCGCCTGTGCGTATAGATCACGCACTTCGTCCATCTTTCTCCCATCCGCGCGTTTATTTTCTTCAATCGCTTTTTTGTGCAAAATATCATTTTCCGTGTCATCAAATAAATTATCTTCCAGAGAAAAATCTTCTCTAGCTTTATATTTTTCAGCAACCATTTTATTCCAAACATTATGCAGTTCGTCAATCTCCTTTTTGCCAGGACCTGAAAAGATCGCCGCCTCTATTTTTGGCAAAATATTCTCATGGAATAATTTCACGGACTCTGGGTTTATTTCCTCTTTTTCTATAATTCTTTTTTCTTTGCTTATTTCAAGTACGATTTTCTTCTGAAAATCTTCCAATTTGCTTATCTCCTCGCTCGCTCGAATGAGCGCTTTTTCTAATTCTTCTTCCTTATTCTGATGCGCCGAAGCTTCAATCATATTGATATTCCCATTTTTCCCGCAGACAATCATATCAAATTGATACTGCGAATCATCCTGGCGCAAAGTATCGCTAGGATTTATCACGAAATCTTGGTTGTTATATTTCCCGATACGAATCGCGCCTATCGGCCCATTCCAAGAAATATCGGAAACAGAAAGAGCCAGCGAAGCGGCGTTAATTGCCAAAACAACCGAATCATTGTCGTCCACAGAAAGCACAGTCACTATCACCTGCACTGCATGGCGAATAGAATGGTCGAAAAGAGGACGAAGCGTCCGATCAATAACCCGGCTGGCGAGAATCGCGTCCTCGGAAGGCTTGCCCTCTCTCTTCACAAATCGAGAGCCGGAAATTTTCCCGGCCGCGTAAAATTTCTCCAGATAGTCTACCGTCAAATTAAAATATCCCAGACCTTTTTGCGAATCTCGGGACATGCAAGCGGTAGCGAGCACCACTGTCTCGCCGTATTTAAGCATCACCGAGCCGTGCGCCTGCTCCGCCAAATCAGTAAAAATAGCAGTTAAAGTTTTTCCTCCAATTTCCAAATTGTATTCTTTTTTTTGCATGCTTGTCTCGCCGTAGCTTATTAAGCGAAGGCGGATATTTTAGGTTCGTACCCAGACTACAGCATTGTTTCATTTTTTTGAAACACTACTTTGTGTCTGGGAGCGACCCCCGATTAACTGGTAATTTAGTCTCATACTAGCATTTTTATTCCAAAAAGCAAGAAAATTTGCGTTTGAATTATAAAAAGATATAATTAAAAAATGATAGAGAGGAAAAAATCAATGGAACAAAATCCTAAATATGTCAATATTGATGTGGACACAAAAGAAGAAGCATTGGAAATAGTAAAGGCTTTTTGGAAAGGACGCATCTCATCACCTGGTTACTATGAACAACTTTGTGAAACAAGATCATTCCTTAAGGAATATACTGAAGGAGATAGAACAGCTATCTATGAATCTCCTAAAGTCAAAGGGAAATCAAGGGTTTTTATTTCTGGTAATGGCGGTCCTATCTCAGATAAAGGCTGGAATTGGCTAAAAAATAGCGGTTATAATCTATTAACATAATTACGATTTTTTGATTTTTAAATTTTTTTCTTCTCTTTCTAAATTACTAGGCAAGACCTAGCACAATTTTTTTTACCTCCCCCCGATCAAATATTTTCTCGGATTCTCGGAGAGGTCCACGAAGTCGTCCACCGCTTCGCGAAGTTTGCCGGAAGTAGACTGACCAAAAGAAACCACCTCCACCTGCAATCCTATAGTTTGCAAATAATAAACCAAAGGAATAAAATCGCCATCGCCGGAAACTATCACCACGCTGTCGAGTCGAGAAGACATTTTTATGGCGTCCACCGCGAGCCCCACATCCCAATCGGCTTTTTTTGTCCCGCCGGCAAAAATTTGCAAATCTTTTGTCTTAGTTTCAATACCAAGCTTTTGCAATGCTTCAAAAAAGTTTTTCTCGTCTCCGGCTTCAGTGGCGATGACATAAGCCACCGCCCGCACCAGCTTCCGGCCCGCCACCGCGTCTTTTAAAACCGCGCCAAAATTCACTCGCGCTTTGTAAAGATTGCGCGCCGAGTGATATAAATTTTGAGTATCAATGAAAACTCCGACCCTTTGCTCTTTGTGTTTGATTACGGACATGATTGTAATAGAATTTTAAACTTCTCTTTATACCAATTCCAATTTTTTAATCAGCGCATTGTAACGAGTTTTGTTTTTACGCTCCAAGTATTTCAGGTAAGTACGCCTATCGGCTACCATCTTGATGAGCCCCCGGCGGGAATGATTGTCTTTCTTGTGTTTTTTTAAATGCTTCGCCAATTCGTCGATCTGAGCGGAGATCACGGCTACCTGCACTTCTGGCGAACCAGTATCTTTTTCGTGAACCTGATGTTTCTTAATAACTACTTGTTTTTTCTTAGTTGCTAGCATGGGAATAGTATGGCACAAAACCGTAAAAATTGCAAATTGGGATCGATTTTAAACATAATTTAAATATCTACTATCTAGACGACCGGCAGTATAGTAGACAATTTAAACTCGGTTGAAATAAGAAACCGCCTGTAGAAGCTCGGCTCCTTAACAAGCGGCATATTCACGCTTTCTCCACCATTATCCCCTTTTCTGCCAACTTCTGGATATCTTCGTCTTCCCCGTCAAAGATATCCAGAAATGGCTTTGACATGTCATTAATGACTATCACTTTCCCGAGACAAAACGTAGTTATGGCCAGAACCATATCCAGGCCCATCTTCCCGCGAGTCGATAAAATCTTCACACGCATGGCTACACCTCCAAAAAAATTGATAGCATGTATATATATATGTCAATTTTTTAAAATACCGATGTCGCACAACCCCGAACGAAAGCCCTCGGCTTCATACGGGGCGGGTGTTTGGTATAATGTTGAGATGGCATCCGAAATTGACAGATTAAAACGCGAATTTTTGGAATATTTGGAAATAGAAAAAGGTTCAGCCAGAAAAACCCTTGAGAATTACGAGCATTATCTCAATCGTTTTTTTGAGCGCGCAAAAATAAAAACTCCGGCCGATATTACGGACTCCGCCGTGCGTGAATTCCGATTATGGCTCAATCGCCAGCCCGGCAATAAAAAAAAAGATTTGAAAGAAACAATGTCCAAAAAAACCCAGAATTACCACTTAATCGCCCTTAGGATATTTCTCAAATACCTCGGCAAAAGAGACATTGAGTCTATGTCCGCCGATCGGATAGAATTGGCTAAAATTCCGGAGAGATCTATAGATCTCATCACTGAAGAAGAGCTCGTACGGCTACTGGAAGCCCCAAAAGGCAATGATATAAAAACTCTTCGGGATAAAGCGATATTGGAATTTCTATTCTCCACCGGACTGCGCGTTTCCGAACTCTGTTCTCTCCCCCGAGACATCAATCCTGCATCTCTCGAGCTCTCTGTGCGCGGTAAAGGAGGCAAAGTGCGAGTAGTCTTCATCTCCGAACGGGCAAGAACTGCCCTAAAAAAATATTTGGATGCCAGAAAGGATATGGGAGAAGGATTGTTTGTGCGACTTGAAACCCGAGAGGTTGCTCCTCAAGTGAAACATAAAAAATATACCGGTAAAGAATACGGCAACTTGGACAGGCAATCAGTGGAAAGAATCGTAAGGCATTATGCAATCAAGGCCGGCATAGCCAAGAAGGTGACTCCTCACGTTATTCGACATTGCTTCGCCACCGACCTCCTCTCAAACGGCGCGGATATCCGTTCGGTGCAGGCTATGCTCGGACACTCCAATATCGCCACCACGCAAATTTACACCCATGTTACAGACAAAGCCCTGCGGGAAATTCATAAAAGGTTTCATAATAAAAAATAACATGCGTATCATTTCATGGAATGTGAATGGCATAAGAGCAATAAACAAAAAAGGGTTTTTCGCGCCTTTTGTAAAAAAATATAACCCTGATATTTTATGCCTGCAGGAGACTAAAGCCGAGCGGCATCAAAGCGAAGTAGATCTGCCGGAATATGAAGAGTATTGGAATTCAGCCGAGCGCAAAGGATACAGCGGCACAGCGATTTTTTCAAAGAAAAATTCGAAACAAAAAATACTGTCGGCAACACTGGATATTCCAAATAAAATCGCGAAAAAATATAATTTGGCGGATGACGGCTACGGCAACCCAAATACCGAAGGTCGAGTGCTGACTCTCGAGTTCAAAGATTTTTATATAGTAAGTGTCTACACTCCAAATGCCAAAGATGATCTCTCTCGCATTCTCCTGCGGCACAAACAATGGGACCCAGCTTTTTTGGAATATATGGAAACACTCGACAAAAAAAAGCCCGTCATTTTTTGCGGCGACTTGAATGTGGCGCATACCCCCGATGACCTCGCCCGACCGAAAGAGAACGAAGATAAGAAAGGATTTACAAACGAGGAACGCGAAGGAATCGATAAAATCATAGAAGCTGGTTTTGTGGATACTTTTCGCATTTTTACAAAAGGTAACGAACATTACACCTGGTGGAGCCACTTTTCAAATGCCAGAGTCCGAAACATCGGCTGGAGAATAGATTATATCTTCGCAAGCAAAAAACTGACGAAAAAAATAAAATCCGCCGAAATTCTCCCGGAGGTTCTGGGTTCCGACCACTGCCCGGTGATGATAGAAATATAAATAAGTGTCTGTAGACGTCTGTCTGTAGACGTCCGACGTCTACAAGATCAATCATCATTGAAATCAAAACTTGCTTCCTCTTTTTCATCGATTTTTAAAGATTTTTTACCTCTATTTTCTCGCACTATGTCAACCATCTCTATCCCGTGTTTGAAAAAATTTTTATAACCACCAAACCATTTTAAAAATTTGTTTCCCTCTTTGGGATTTATTAAATAAAAATTGCCTGTCCTATACTCTTCTTCGCTACTGCGTACCAATTTTAATTTATTTTTGGAAATATTATGCACTTTATAATTCCACATCACATAGGCAAAAAGCATTTCAAAATAATTCTCTTTTTCGGCGTAATTTGATTTAAATTTACCTTGAAGTAACGATCCGCTGCGATCATTTTTATCGTTAAAGTATCTCGTATACCCTCCTTGCAATCGTTTCATAAATTCGCTAATACCTTCGTCAATTTCTTGTTTCAAAATAAAATGAAAATGATTTGGATTAAGACAATATTCAACAAAAGAAACAAGCCGCTCTTTATTAGACACTTGTAGACGTCGGACGTCTACAAATTGTTTTTGCTCACGTAGAGCCAATTCCAAACTCCCCACAGCATCTTTATAGGCAAACAACTTCATGCATAATAAGAATCTTTCAATATCTTTTTCGTTCATGAAAATATCACGCTTATCAACACCTCTATTGTAAATATGAAAATAAGAACCGGTAATGAAAGGATGTTTCCTCATGCGGAAAGTATATCATTGTAGACGTCCGACGTCTACAATTGGCAAGGCTCGGCCACTTGTCCGGTATTAATGGAAATATGGTATAATTTCATCATGTCCCACACCAGACTAGATCAGCTTTCGGACGGAATATTCGCTATCGTGATGACGCTGCTTGTCTTTGAGATTAGAATTCCGGATGCCGTCCACATAGCAAGCAATCAGGAGCTGTGGTTCGTACTAAAGAATCTCGGCACATACTTCGCAAGCTACGTTCTCTCTTTCGCCCTTTTATTCACCTATTGGCGAGCGCACCATTTCTTCGTTTCCATTTATGCCAAAAACATAGACACCGCCCTCACCAACATAAACGCTCTTTTCTTTCTCTTGATCGCTCTGATCCCCTTCTCTTCTTCACTCCTCGGCAGATGGAGCGAGTATGAGTTGGCTATCGCCGTCTTTGGCGTACACATCATCATGATCGGCATGGCCCTGTATGCCATGAGAAACTACGTATTATATTCCCCGCACATAAAGAATCCAGAGATAACTCCCAGAGAAATTCATGGCTCGACGGTGCGTACCTTGGTGCCGGTGGTCTTTGCCCTGATCGCCATTCCGCTTAGTTTCATAAATACCCAAGTCTCCCTAGTTCTCTTCACTTTGGCCGTTCTTTTCAACCTCTCCGCCTGGAGTACCAAGCTTTTTGAAAAAATTTTTAAGTATTAAGTTATATTATTGTAGACGTCGGACGTCTACAATTTAGTGTAAAAATCTATGAAAAAAATCTGCAAAAATTGTAAAAAGGATTTTGAGGTACGAAAAGAGGATCTGATTTTCTATGACCAAATAAAAGTTCCGCCGCCCCTTATGTGTCCGGACTGCCGGATGCAGAGACGTATATCTTTTCGAAACGAACGCACGCTCTACCGCCGACCGTGCGACAAATGCGGGAAAAATGGAATTTCCCTTTATGCTTCGGGCACACTTTTTCCTGTCTACTGCCATACTTGTTGGTGGGGCGACAGTTGGAACCCGACGAGCTACGGAATGAAATACGATCCGGCCCGGCCGTTCATGGGACAGTTCGCGGAACTAAAAAACAAAGTACCGAGAGTAAGGCTCCTCTCCATCAATAGTATTAACTCGGAGTATGAAAATAATTCTTCGGAAAACAAGAATTGTTATCTGATTTTTGCCGCCGAAAATAACGAAGACTGTCTATATGGTCGGCTAGTACAGCACTGCAAAAATTCCATGGACTGCGCTTTTCTCTATGACTCGGAGCTCTGCTACGAATGCGTGGACACTCGCAAGAGTTTTAAGTGTCTCTACGGCGAGCGTTTGCAGGAATGTGTGGATACTTTTTTTTCTTTCGACATGCGTAATTGCCAAAATTGTATTTTTTGCGTCAATGGACGAAATTTAAGATACCAAATTTACAATAGATCTTGTACCAAGGAAGAATTCAAAAAGAAAAAAGCGGAAATTTTCAAAGATTACGCTTCCATCGAAAAAGCCAAAGAAGAATTCAATCGCCTGCGCTCCGGGGCGCTGGTTAAATACGCTTTCGCCACTAAGTGCGTAAACGCCACCGGAGACTATATGTATAATTGCCATGACGGCGCGCGGATTTTTGATGTTTCAAACGCAAAAAATTGCTCCTATGTCGCGGATGCGGAGGACCCGATCGATTGCCAGGACGTGAATAACCACTATTTTAAGGGCGAACGCTGTTACAACGTAATGGGCGCGCTTCAAGATACGAACTGCATCGGAATAATTTTCAGTTTCTATTGCAACAACGTGTATTATTCGGACTCTTGCCGCAATTGCTCGGACTGTTTCGGCTGTGTTGCGCTCAATAATAAGAAATATTGCATCTTGAATAAAGAGTACCCAAAAGAGGAGTATGAAAAAATAAAAAACGAGATTACGGAGGAGATGAAAAGAATCGGGATTTACGGTGAATACTTCCCCGCCGAGCTCTCTCCCTATCCTTACAACGACACACTAGCGCAAGAATATTTCCCGATGACGGAAAAAGAGGCTAAAGAAAAAGGTTTCAACTGGCAGACGGAGACGAGTGGCACTTACGGTAAGGAAACAATAAAAGAAGAAAACATGCCGGAGACTGCAGAAGAAGTGAGTGAAGAAATTTTAAAAGAAATTTTGGTTTGTAAAGATTGTAAAAAGAATTTCCGCATTACGAAATCCGAATTGGATTTCTATAAAAGAATGAATATTCCCCCACCCCGCAAAGATTTTGAATGCCGGCACCAGGATCGCATGAAAAAAAGAAATCCGCGCAAACTCTGGCATCGCGCTTGCATGTGTAAAAAAACCAACCATCCCCATCACTTGGACATCGAATGTCCAAGTGGATGTCCAAACAAGTTCGAAACCTCATACAGAGACGACCGTCCGGAAATGGTGTATTGCGAACAATGCTATCAGCAGGAAATTTCTTAAAAAATAATTTAGCATCAGTATGCGATCGCTTCTTAATGCTAAAATTATCAAAAGAGTATTGTAAACTAAGGGTTTTTTCTCACTCCATGTTTGGTGTGTAATTTCTCCACTTCTTCCTCTTCCAGTTCTTCTTTTTTTTCTTTTCCGCGCTCGCCGAGCGCTTTGAGCTCCGCGTCGCCGAGAATATTTAGAGACTTTACTAGTTCGGAGAGATGTTCCACCGTATTTTTCTCGGGCGCATCCAGCACTTCTTCTAGAAGCGCGTGAAGAATCCAACCCATGCGCGGTCCGGGGCTAATCCCAAGTTTCTCTATCATATATCCTCCATTAATCTTAAGCTGTCCCACCGAAATAGGATCCCGTAAGGCCTCCTCGATCATGGCAAAGTATTTACGCAGACGATACGGCGCTTCTTTTTTTCTCATTCCCACCCGATCGCATTCTCTCACTTTCATTAAAAGCCAAATATTTTCTACTCCGACTTTGGCAATGATTCTCCTTACGGCAGACAGAGTAATCAGCTCCGTATCGGAAAAAAACATGTGATTGCGCACCAGCTTCTTTACCAAATCAATTTCTTTTTTAGGGAATTTCAATCGTTCCATAATTTTTTCCGCTATTCGCGCGCCGATAACCTCATGACCGTAGAAAGTGTATTTTTTCTTTCCTGCCCCCTCGGCCAGTCTCCTAGACCTCGGCTTTCCGATATCATGAAAAAGCGCCGCAATCCTTATTTCCAAAGACCAATTTTGATTGGCGGCATGTTGGAGCGCATGAAGCAAATGATTCCAGACATCATAAATGTGTTCACCGGACTGTTCGCATCCTATCCCCTCCTCAAGCTCCGGAATTATATTTTTTATAAGACCGAATTTTTGCAACATCACAATCCCCGCGCTCGGATTTTTCGACATAATTATTTTTACAAATTCATCACGAATTCTTTCTTGAGAAATTTTCTTAATAAAAACAGAGTTTTTTTGGATACTTTGAGAGGTCTCATGAGCTATGGAAAAATCAAGCTCGACAGACAATCTAACCGCCCGAAGCATCCGTAGGGCATCTTCGGAAAATCTATCATCAGGATTACCGACTGTCCGAATAGTTTTATTCTCTAAGTCCTTTATACCACCAAACATGTCCGTTAGATGTCCTTTACTATAGGTCATGGCATTTATAGTAAAATCTCGTCTTTTAAGATCATCTTCAGGATTATTGCTGAATTTTACTTCATTTGGATGTCTAAAATCATTATATTGTGCTTCAAGCCTATATGGTGTTACCTCAATAATTAAGAATTTTGATGTTTCATGATTAACACTATCTTTAGTTTCACAAGAAACATATACTCCTACTGTCCCAAAAGTATTTTCATAAACCGTTTTCTCAAAAAGAGCTATAATTTCATCTGGTTTGGCATTTGTCGTAACGTCCCAATCTTTCGGCTCTATATCCATTAAAAGATCCCGAACACAACCGCCAACCAGATAGGCTTGAAAGCCTGCTTCTTCTAATGTATCTGTTACATATGAAACCTCTTTTAGGATTTTAGATATTAAATTTTTTAAATTATCCATTTATTCTTTGCGCGCCCGGCAGGAGTCGAACCCACAATAACTCGTCCGAAGCGAGTCGTGATATCCATTTCACCACGGGCGCAGAATTAATTTAGTAATTTGGCGTAATTATACACTATTTCAAAAAATTGGCAAATAAGCCTTATTATACAAGCTAATTTCGTAGTTGCATTAAATAGAACAAAATATTAAAATAAAAGGAGCGCTACATGTTATATAAATAATTCTGCTTGACGCGGTCATGGTTTAGTGGTAGAACACGACCTTGCCAAGGTTGAGACGAGAGTTCGATTCTCTCTGGCCGCACATATCAATCAATTTGTGGATAACTATGTTGGTAATGTTTATAACGGACATGTAAAAAATTTGTCTTTTACAAATTATTTTATAAAAAATATATTTTAAAATAAGGATAATTAAGTAAAAGACATAAAAACTAACAATAGAGTTTCACATGAAACATAATGCCAAAAGTTTTTACTTCAAAAACTCAAAAAATAGGAGAAATAGGGGAAAATCTTGCAATTAAGTTTCTCATGAAACATGGTTTTACAATTTTGGATCGTAATTATACTAAAAAATGGGGAGAAATAGACATAGTGGCCGAAAAGGAGAGTAAAATACACTTTGTGGAGGTTAAATCCGTGTCAAGGACCGTCCTTGACAATGTTAATCGTGAAACACTGGATCAATACAAGCCGGAGGACAACATGCATCCTTGGAAACTAAAGAGATTGTCAAGGACAATTCAAACTTATCTTTTATCACAAAACATCCCCGAGGAGAAAGAATGGCAAATGGACTTATTGATTGTTTTTTTAAATTTAAGAGACAAAAAAGCGAAGATAGAAGTAGTAAAAGACATAGTTTTGTGATAGTATCTAAAAATTGCCAGCGAAAACGGGCCGTAGTATACCGGTAGTACAAGTGCTTTGGGAGCATTTAGACTGGGTTCAATTCCCAGCGGCCCGAATTGCGGGATTAGTTTAGTGGTAGAATAAGAGTTTTCCAAACTCTGGGCAGGCGTTCGATTCGCCTATCCCGCACATGGTTATTATTTATATATATGCTTTAGCTAGCGTACTCTTGGTAAGTTTATTTTCCTTTGCCGGAGCGTTGGCTCTGTCGATAAGAGAAGATGTCCTGCGTAAGTATCTTTTTGCTTTCATAAGTCTTGCTATCGGCGCAATGCTTGGAGATGCTTTCATTCATATCATTCCAGAAGCTCTGGAGAGTTCGTTAGATCCCGGAACAATAGGCGTTCTAGTAATTGGAGGGATACTTTTCTTTTTTGTTTTAGAAAAATTTCTGCATTGGCATCATCATGGCGAAGACAGAGAAGAAGCCCATATTCACCCAGTGGGCCAACTAGTGCTTTTCTCCGACGGAGTGCATAACTTTATCGACGGCATGATCATAGGGGCAAGCTTTTTGGTAAACACACAGGTGGGCATGGCTACCACCTTAGCCGTGATCCTGCATGAAATTCCCCAAGAAATAGGGGACTTTGCCGTACTTTTGCACGCAGGATATTCCAAAAATCGCGCGCTGTGGCTCAACTTTCTTTCCGCAGTATTCGCCATTTTAGGATTGCTTGTGGTAATTGCTCTGAATGAAATCGAACAAGCGGTAAGTTTCTGGTTCCTACCCATCGCCGCCGGAAGCTTTATTTATATCGCCATTGCCGATCTTATCCCTGAACTTCACAAAACAAAAGAGGTGAGATCTTCAATCTCGCAAATTTGCATAATAATATTGGGGGTGCTCGCCATGCTAACTCTAACTTTTTTGGAGTAATACGGAGTAATACTTCGTTACTGGCACATTTTTTAGAAAACCCTAGTTCACCCAACTCCAGTCAGCGCCGGGATTCTTGGCATTGAAAACTTCAAAGTGAAGATGTGGTCCGGTAGAACGACCGGTAGAACCCACATAGCCTATTACTTCTCCTTGAGATACCTGCGCTCCGGTAGTAATACCAAGTTTGGACATATGGGCATAGAGAGTCTTGGTGCCATTTGGATGTTCAATGATTACCATATTGCCGTATCCGCCGTTGTATCCTTTTCGAGCCAAACTCACTCGGCCGGAAGCAGAGGCAAAGATCCTAGTGCCGGTCGGAGCGGCCAGATCCACCCCACGGTTACCGGGTCCATGAAGATCCTGACTCTTGCGCCTAAATTCCGGAACCGGATTGATAAAATATCCGACAACATTCTTCAAAATACTACCCGGCGAGGAACCTTTCGGCGACCCTGATTTGGGCGAGGAGGGTGCTTCGGGCATCACTCCATCCGGAATGATGAGCTCGTCTCCCACAACGAGTTTATCCTCCGCCGCCATATCGTTGAAAATGGTAATGGTCTCTATATCAACTTTGTAGCGCCCGGCAATACTTTTCAGAGTTTCTCCTTTTGCCACTATATGCCTTACTCCGGAGACCGGAAGAATAAAAAGAATATCGCCTTCGGCAATTTTACTGCTTTTCTTTAAATCGTTCGCCCACAAAATGGTATTGACCGAAACATCAAACATTTCAGCTATCTCGGAAAGAGTATCGCCGCTTCTCACCACATAAATGCTCATATCATCGGGGGAAAGTTCAAAATCCGCATCCATATCCGGACCTCCAACGACATCAAACATGCTTGTAGAAGGCACCAGGGCGTTGCCTGATGCGATATTGTCGGTAGCCCTTGGCGTATTATCTTCGCTTGAAAAGCTTGATTCTTTTTGTGAGCCATTAGATTCTTTTAAAATAGGGAAATGAGACATATCGGCTTCCAAGAGAGCCATTTTTTGAGAATTGTCAGTAACGGTATCTAGGGGGCCCAAGGCTTCTGCCCGACTTCCTAAAATAGAAGAAAAAAAGCCGGCATTGGCAACCGAAAGAGGAATAAAGAAGACCCCCAAAAAAAGAGAAACGGAAACAGCCGTATTTATTATTTTATTTTGAGGTTTTATAGACTATATGGTACCGAGAGATTCCTTCCTAAACCGAATTTATATACAAAATAAGGCTAGAATCACAGGACGACCTAAATTGTGCTGTAAACATAAGGTTCTCACGGTTTTACTCCTTTGTCTGCTTGCTATCATTAAAAGCTGTTAACCGCCGTCTAAGGAGACTAACTACAGGGTAGCTAAAATATGGGAGTAAGTCAATGAGTATGTGGAAAACAAATTTAAACTAAAAACTTGACAAATAAAATAAAAAGGTGTATAATGAAGGCATTTAATAATAAAAAATAGGATAAAGAACCGTGAGTTTGTATAATGGAGCATAGGGCAAACTAGGGTAAATGTATAAATTATAATTTAAAAATATATAAATTATGGCACTAATATTTGACGCCTTAAAAAGATTAAAAAGAAAAAAAGAAAATTCGGGGGAAAATACAGAACAAGAAGAATTAGCAAATGAGGTACTTGCAACGTTGGGATATTCACAGAAAGGAAAAAAACTGAAAAGAGAAAAAACACCGACGCCAAGAATGGATATGGAGGCGGTAGCCAGAAAGATTCAAGAGGAACTGAAAAAATCCCAGAGCACCAGCTGGGAAGAAAAGGATAGAGTAGCCAGAGATATATTCCTACAAGCAAAAGAAGACTTTCAGAATCAGAGAATCGCTGAATCGGGACCGCTTAAAAAACGCTGGGCCGCGACAGAAAAATGGTGGACGGGGATGGATGCCACAAAATCCGGCAGGATTGGGAAGACAATGCTTAGCGCGGCCTTGATGGGCGGCGCCACCATAGGCTCGGCCGCGCTTTTGGGCTATATTCCGTCTTCTGTCTATGGAGCGGCCACCAAGTTAGTGGGAAGAGTGGGGCTGGCTACCGCATTTACCACTGGATCCACTGGACTGAATATGTTTCTGGCTTCGGGGAAAATGGCGCAAATAAACGAAAACATTAAAGAAAATTCGGAACTGTATGATATAAAAGACGTTGGAAGAGCATTAAGGGGAGCCACGATGGCAGGAGGATTAGGATTTTCTCTTCTTATGGGCGGATGGATGGTAGTAGGCATAGGCGCAGGGGGGATGGTGGCGCGAGCTGGGTTAAATTATGCTTCAAATAAATACAAAGAAAATCTGGAAAGGAAGAAAAGGATTACTCTTGGTAGAATAGAGGTTCCGGCGGATAATTTTGATATTGATTCATTTGCCAAATATCTCAAAAGCATAGATGGCGAGTATGACAGCATAACCCGGAGCTTGAGAAACGCCAGATTGGCGAAAAATATTCTGGGCGGGGCTTTGACGATCGGGACCGGTGTGGCCACACTCGGAGCCTTGAGCGACATGGCGGAAGCAAGTAGTGATGACAGTCAAGCAGTTCGTCAAGCGGAAAGCGCGGCGCAAGAGCAAGCTGAACTGACTCCGGAATCAAGAGCGAATCTGCAAGATTCCTCTGTTCCCCCGCTTGCACCGGAGGCAACGCCTCCACCCGCGGAGTCTTTTACCGAAGCAATTCCTGAACAGCCCCAGGTGGGAATACCAATACAAGAGCCGGAGCCACCGCTCACTAGAACAATTGATGACAGCACTGCGGATGCCTTAGTGCATAAAGGCGAGGGTATAACGCATCCCTTGGCCAGACAGATAGAAGAAAATGGAGAGCTGGCTAGAGCTTTGGGATACAAGGGCGACATGGATGATGCCAGGGCGCTCCAGAATTTCACCCGCGGGCCGAGCGGAGCGGCATACAAGCTGGCCGGCGAACTTGGATATGTAAATGCGGAAACGGGTGAAGAGCTTCGGGTGGGACCGATAGACGAGATAGCCTACAAACTTAGCCTAAACAGCGAAGGGAAAATTGAAGTGGAAGAATTGAGGGGCGGAGGCGCGACGAGCGTGGAAAAACATACTCAAGGTGAGACATCGTATGAAGGAGACGCAAAGGAACGATATGAATACAAAGAAACGCCAAAGTATGGGGAGCCGAGAAAAGAAGTAGCGTCCGCAGATACTCCGACTCAAGCGCAGGAAACTCCAACGCAAGCTCCCACCACAGAAGAAGTTTTAGAAAAAGCGCGAGAAGAAATAAGAAAAACGGAGGAATTGGAAGAAAGGCTGCCGTTAGAATTTCCGCGCGCTCCGGAAAAATCTGAACCCGTTGAAGAAACTCCGGTGGAAGCGGAGGAAAACAAACAGACAGAAAATTCCCGCACGGGGGAAGTCGAGGAGGTCAGAGCCAGGGTAGAGAATGCATATCCGAGACCGGACAGATCTACAGGAGTAAACTACACTTATGATTCCGAAACCGGACCTTATGGGAGACAACATCCGTTTGATGGCGAGAGTCGGATAGGGGCGGGATTCGGACCGGACAGTCGAAGCTTGCGAGGAGAACGTTTCCCAGATACCGGCCAGCCAGGAGATTCGACCGGTACAAATTATACTTTCAGCTCCGGAACAGGACCTTATGGAGAACACGGACCGTTGTTTTACGATTTTGCTCCGGGATCAGAAATTCCTCCGGATGTAATGGGGGAACTAAATTTACCTTCCGAATTTACCAAAAATCATTTCGGTTTGTCGCCCGGAGAAATCTGGGAGGTGCGAAGTGTGTACGAGGAAAATCTGGATAAGCTATTGCCCCAGGATGAAAGTATCGACTGGTCAAGTATAAAAAATGTTTCCGCGCGAGATGTGCTGGCGAATGAAAAATTGACAAACGAGCCGGTTCATACCAACATGCTAACTTACCTCGGGATATTAAAAGAAGAGACCGGACTTGAACCTAGAGGCGGAATGTTCAGGACGGAAGAAACCCTGGGACAATACATAGTGAGAGCCCTGGAAAAAGCGGCGGATAATGGCAAACTGGATGCAATTCGAGATCGGGTTGAAGAGTTGTATAAATATGGACTCAAATATGGTATTATTAAATAAATAAAAATCATGGACATAAATACCCAAAAAGTGCAGAAAGAATTTCGAGAGAATATTATCAACCTATTCCAGATTGATAAATTGCCGGAAGATAAACAGGAAGAGACTATTAATCGCATAGGTAAACTAATTTTTCAAGCGGTGCTACTAAGAGTCCTGCCTCTTATGGAGGAAGCGGAAGTGGAAGAATACAACAAGCTTATCGAGGGCGGGGCAACCCCTGAGGCGGTGCTTGATTTCTTCTTTGGCAAAGTGCCGGGGTTTTTGGATATCATCGCCGAAGAGACTGAAAATTTCAGAAAAGAATCAGCTCAGGCGCTGGGTTAAGTGTGATATATTGGATGAGTGGAACATCTCAAGGGGTTGAACCAAAAGCAGAGAGAAGCGGCCGTCCATAAGGA
>Ga0155371_109_pt1 | contig 41134 bp, 35 predicted proteins | sample RifCSPhighO2_02_FD_106339 | JGI IMG/M metagenome (GOLD analysis project Ga0155371, IMG submission 106339) | Candidatus Nomurabacteria bacterium RIFCSPHIGHO2_02_FULL_41_18
CGTCATGCACTGTACCGGAGCCGATTCTCTCAACGCCCCAAGCGTTCACAAGCTCGGCATCCACCGCGTAGACCGTTCCGTCTAATTCAACCGTCATGCACTGTACCGGAGCCGATTCTCTCAACGCCCCAAGCGTTCACAAGCTCGGCATCCACCGCGTAGACCGTTCCGTCTAATTCAACGGCGGTTACATTAGGATTGTTCAACAATCCTTTGATTGCCGCTTCTGGAACACTCGCGGCTACGGCAGGAACAATCGTATAACTAAATCTCACTGTTCCTCCGGCGCGCTCAACAATTGCGCGTTCGGCAACGCCGGGGGTTTTATCAAAACTGACAAAAACATCAATTTTATTGTTGCTTGCCGCTTGAACTTGTGAGTTTGTCGGTCCAATTACTCCGACAGCCGCCATGCTAAATACAACACCTAAAATAAACGAATACGATAGAATTTTTTTCATAGAATTAACCTTTGTTATTTAATAATTATTGTTAATAGGCCTTTGTACTTTTAATATATCAAATTCTACAAATCGCGCAATAGCAAAAAGACGGTTGGTTGGTTGGTTGGTTGGTTGGTTTGCGCCGTTTATTGTATGACGTTAGAACCTCTTTGTTAATACCCAATGTGTGTTCTGGATTAAGAGTCGTTGAATTGTGGTAATGGTTGAGGGATACAAGAGTCCTCTCTAATGAAAGAATACTCTATCCACAATAGAATTACCAATCCCAATAGAACCCCCTCTTACACCTCACTCTCTAGGATGTTAACAAAGTTAATGACGTTAAAAGAAATAAAAAAATAGCTGTGCCTTTGAGTACTCAAAGAATGGAAGAAATTTTTAATGAACTAGGAAGACAGGGCTGGAGTCTGTGTGAGACGGTTCCACTTGTCACTAATGTTGCTCATGCTTTTCGTTATGGTACTCGGACTACAGCAGTTCAGTTTATTTTCCAGCGAGCGATTTTGTGAATCCTCATCTTTCAACTTAATAGTGCTTTACGAGTTTATATAGTAAATTCCATAGAACTGTGTTTTGGATTAACATCTACATATAACAACTAGGATAGAATATGTACTCAAATTGCCCTGCGGGTTTCTACGATCACATAAATATGTGCTAGGCAAGACCTAGCACATACCTACAATTCAAAAGACTTAGTCACTTTTGCTTCCAGTTCTTCAATCCCGTGAAATCCAGTCATGACATCATCATCCACCACCATAGCCGGCAGTTTGGTATCTTTTATCTTATATATATTTATCATTGCGTCCACGGCGGAGAGACCAATCGAAAAATCAAATGAATATACACGCAACTCTCTATATTTATCCCGTAAAAGAGAAAGCGTCAAGGCTTGTCGTTCACACTCACCGCAATATTCACGGTTCGTGTAAAAATAAAGTATAAAAGCGGCTTTGGTTCCGCAACGGGCGGAAATTTTCTTCTGAAGCAGGTAATCTTTGATTTCCAAAAGAGAATAATACTTTTTCAGATAGGCGACTTCGTCGTCGTTGCCCAGATTGCTCTCGCCCCATTCCAACTTTCGGCCAAGTTCGTCTAATTCGTCGGACAGGGCCAGACCAGAGGTATTCTTGCAAGAAAGTTCCGAAAGCAGGGAAAATTCCGTTTCCGAAGAAAGAATATTGATGGCAATCTGATCTTGGATGGATTTTAGTTCCGCTATTTTTCTGCTTCCGAAATAATTGCTCAAATATACAGCTGTCATAAAAAGAAAAACAGTGATAAAAAAAACAATTATATATTTTTTCCAATCAAGTAATCCGGAATTCATGATTCGTAATTCATGGTTTCTAATTTATCTTCTATTTCCAAACCGGCACCACTGAAAAAATAGTGTTCCAAACGGCTTTCAATATCCAAAAAGGGGCAATCAAAGCAAAAATGGGGAAATAATAAAGCATTTCCGGAGAAAATTTCCATCTGTCTTCAGATATCTTTCTGCCGAAAAGTATGGAAAAAAGCACAATAAAATATATTATTGCCATCAAAAAAAACGGGGTCTTGGCGCTAAAAAAATACGGATCAAAAGCGCCAGTCATTGCTGATAAATTCAATCCCGCCGTCTGAAAATAAATAAATTTGGAATGCAGAAAGGCGCCGACATTGTATATTATTTTCCCGAACAAAAACCCCACGGCAATCACGGAAATGATGCCGGTGGGCAAAGTGAAAAAAGCAAAATTCCCGTATCGTTTCTTAAAAATAACATCTCGATAATCAATGGTGTTATTTATAAATCCATATATCCAGCGCAATCTCTGGCGAAAAAGTTTCTCCAAAGTGGAAGGGGAAGACGTATAAACATATGCGTCGTGGCAATGCCCGATTTTATAATAATTTTTTTGCATTCTATAAGCAATCTCCATGTCCTCGGTATTGTGCGCGTGGCGATAAGGACCCAAATCATCAAATACCTTCTTGCGAAATATGGTAAGCGGTCCGGGAGTGACATTGATGGCTCCCATGAATCCAAACATCTTCTTCATATATACACCCATGTAATACTCTACGGTTTGGATATTTTGAATGAAATTCTTCGGATTATAAATAGTAACTGAAGGCGCTACCGCCATAAGCGAAGCATCTTCTTCAAAATAACTCATAATCCGAACCAGAGACTCCGGGTGGGCGATAGAATCGGCATCCAGGCATCCGAAAAATTCCGTCTCGGTATGCTCCAGTCCCAAGTTAAGCGCGGTATGTTTACCTCCATTTTCTTTTCTGAAAAGCTTTATATTGGAATAATGCGAAAACCGACACAAGGCCCGCCAAGTGCCGTCCGTCGATCCGTCATCCACAAGAAATATTTTGAGTTTTTCTTTCGGATAATTGATACCAAGCAGAGATCTCACTGTTTTATAAATAGTTCTTTCTTCATTATAAGCGGGCACAATCACGGTCACAAACGGATATTTGGAAAGAACGGTTCCGCCTCTGCGAACCGTTAACCCCCCTCTATTTTCCAGAAAAGTCACAAATAAAAAAACCTGCACATACACGGACAAAAAGACAAATATCTGAAACACAAAGACGGGGATGTTTTCCATAAGACATCCGAATCATATCATTCTCGAATCAAAAAACCAAGCTTTACTGAACGCTTCCCTGCGCCTTCTCGTCCATACAGACGGTACACACTCCGTCTTTGCACCCTCTGCATCTGCCCCAATGAGACATAAATATTTTTTTAACAGCGGCAACTCCGACCAATATATATACGATAGACTCAAGAACCGGCACGGAGCCAAGAAGCATATTGATCACATTCCAAGATTCCATGCTTCCCAAAAGCGCGCCAAGGCCCACCAGACCCCAGTTCAAGCCTCCCACAATAAGTAAAACTTTGCCGACCCAAAAAATTCCGCCCATACCTCTGCTTCCATGACCACAACCACAATTTGAATGACACATAATTTTTAAAGTTTAATGTTAATACATCAATTATATATTTACAATCAAGAAAATTGCAAGTCGTGGAAAATACCTGTATAATGTCCACCATGCAAAACAATAAACAAATGGCAGGCGCGATTATCCTGGCGGGAGTAATCATCGCCGGAGCAATTTTGTTGAAAGGCAATACTATCCGTCCCCCCGGGGGGCAAGCAGAAAATTTCGGAAATTCAGGCAATCCACCGGAAATAAATATACGGGCGGTATCGGAAAAAGATCATATTTGGGGAGATAAAAACGCAAAAGTGGTGGTGGTAGAATATTCAGATACGGAATGTCCTTTTTGTAAAATTTTCCATGCGACTATGCACCGAATAGTGGAAGAAAACAAAGGCAAAGTGGCTTGGGTCTATAGGCATTATCCTATCCCCGAACTCCATTCTAAAGCACCTCGACAAGCCGAAGCGACCGAATGCGCCTATGAGCAAGGCGGAAATGACGCTTTTTGGAAATATATAGACAGAATTTTTGTCATTACTCCTTCCAACAACGGTCTCCCGGATGAAGAATTAACCAATATAGCGGAATATTTGGGATTTAACACTTCTTCTTTTTATACTTGCCTTGAAAGCGGAAAATATAAAAATAAAGTGGAAAGCGACATCGCCGACGGAAAACAAGCCAAAGTGAACGGCACTCCTTCGTCTTATATATTGGTAAACGGCAAAGTGGTGGATCTCATCCCCGGAGCACAACCATATGAAACGGTGATAGAGAAGTTGAACGCAATAAAATAAAAAAAATAATATTCACTCTTACACATCTTATTAAAATCAAAATTAGTAAATAATTACCACAATAGACACGGCCGTTGTTATTATGGTAATATAACAATATGCGTTTAATTGACCAAGAATCAAATTCCGGAAAAATAATCCGCGCTCTCGGATATGGAATGGGTATATCTGTAGCTTTATCTAATAGGGGGACAAGTTATAAAATGACAAAAATGTTAGTTAAAGAAATTTTTGGTTTAAATAAAAAACCCGAAAATTATTCTAGATATTTTTCTAAATTAAGAAAACAAAAACTTTTATACATTAAAAAGATTGGGGGTGATCATATTGTATCTCTTACAGAGAGGGGTGAGGAAATTTTGTTAAGATTTAATTACGAAAATTTAGAAATAAAAGAAAGAAAAATATGGGATAGAAATTTTCGTATGGTTATTTTTGATATTCCAGAGACTAAAAGAAATGCTAGGGACTCACTGCGAGAAAAAATGAAAGAGTTGGGTTTGGTAAAGTTCAACGATAGTGTTTGGGTATACCCGTATCCCTGCCAAAAAGAAATTGATTTTGTCGCCAATTATTGGAAGATAGGAAAGTATGTACATTTCGCTTTGGTCAGAGACATCACAAATAAAGATTATTTAGAAAAATATTTCAATTTATAAACCATTTTATGTCTTTATCATTATTTTTTTATTACCATAATAACCACGGCCGTGATTATTATGGTAATTTCAATTTAATTAGTATAGTACTTGCTTTTTTGTGACTAAAAAACTACTTTGACTATTTGTTTCCTTTAGTCAAAGTAGTTTTTCAGTCTTGAAATTTTATCGTGCTGACGAAGCTTTTCATGCACTTTTGCCTCGATTTGACGGATTCGTTCCCGAGTAACTCCGAACTCTTCGCCCACCCGCTCCAGGGTATGCTGAATGCCATCGATAAGTCCATAGCGCATCTCCAAAATTTTACGCTCTTTGGAATTAAGCTCATCCAAAACTTCTTTGATTTGATCGGAAAGAATACGCCTCGAGGATTCTTGATCCGGACGCAGAATCTTGTCGTCGGGAATGAAATTCTCCAAAGTTGATTTATCGTCATCGTCTCCGACCGGAGACTCGAGCGAAACCGTTTCCTGGGAAATATTTTCAATCACATGAATTTTCTCCACCGGAATACCCATTTCGGTGGCAATCTCTTCCGCCAGAGGTTCGCGTCCCAAATCTTGAGAGAGCCTGCGATGCACTTGCTTGTATTTGGAAATAGTCTCCACCATATGCACCGGAATACGAATGGTTCTCGACTGGTCCGCCAAGGCGCGGGTAATAGACTGACGAATCCACCAAGTGGCGTAAGTGGAAAATTTATATCCCTTAGTCCAATCAAATTTTTCCACCGCCTTAAAAAGACCTAGATTTCCTTCTTGGATAAGATCAAGCAAAGTCAGATTCGCGGAGCGACCGACATATTTTTTGGCAATAGAGACTACAAGACGCAAGTTGGCTCGAGCAAGCAGATTGGTCGCTTCTATATCCCCTTTTTCTATTCTTTTGGCCAGTTCTCTTTCTTCGCTCGCATGGATCAGCGGATACTGCCCTATCTCTTTGAGATACATCTGGATCGAATCATACATGCCGGACTTGTTCAAATCCTTATCCGAGATATCCACATCTAGATTGAGCAGATTTCCTCCCTCCAACACATCAATGCCGGAAGTGGCGAATTTCTCATACAGCTCGTCCAGAAACAAAATATTATTTTCGATATCCGGGATAGTTTTTAAAATTTCATCATAGGTAATAAACCCCCTTTTTCTTCCTTTTTCGACAAGGGTGGCCGCAAAGCGTTCTAGGGATTCCTGTTTTTTCTCCGAGACGGTCAGCCTTTTCGCAAACTTTTTCGCCTTGACGGCTTTTTTTTGTTTCGTCCGACGTTTTAACTTTTTTGATAATTTAGGCTTTTTATTTTTTTTCTTCTTTTTCATAATTTTATTTTATTTTTTTAAACGACCGCTTTTAATATTTTGTATTTTCTGATTTATTTCGGCTATCTCTTTTAAAATTTCGCTTGATTTATCCGCTTCCCCCGCGCTCTCAACCAGACCAAGTTCCCGCATTTTTGTTTCCAGTTTTTCCTTTAAACATTCCACTTGCAGGTGAAGCAGCATTTCTTCCAAATCTTTGTCAAAGGGAGCGCTTCCGTAAAAAACTTCGGCTTCAAAAATCAGGTTTTCCTTTTCCTTCCCGTAAGTTTCCAAAAGCTCTTCCGGTTTCCTGCCTAAAACTTCGGAAATTTCCAGAAGTATTCGATCCGTATCTGTCTTTTCTTCGGGTAGACTTTTCTGCCAGAAAACAACCCCCAGTAATCTGCGTATTATATAATCTTGGCGTCGCATTATGCCGGAATCCGGAGAAGCAATTCCCGATTCAGATTCTCCGTGTTTCTCCCCCATCATCCGATCCTTTTCTATTTTTTTTAAATCTTCCTCCAGGGCGGAAAGAGGCACGGAAGCGAGATCGCTTATTTTTTTAAGGAAATAGGATTTTTCGATAGCACTCGAAAGAGAATCCACATAAGGCAAGATTTTTTCTTTGATGATTCGACCGGCTTTACGCATATCTCCGCCGGCATCTTTCAAAGCTCCATTCAGCAAGAATTCAATCAAGTGTTTTGAGTTTTTTATCGCTTCTTTCCAAGACGGCGCGCCATCCCTGGATATCAGATCGGCCGGATCGGACCCTTCCGGAAGATTTGCCACTTTCACGTCCATGCCAAGAGAAAGAGCGATCTTACCCGCTCGCGCGGTCGCGGTCATTCCCGCCTTATCCGAGTCAAAAGCCAGCACTAGATTGTCGGACAGGCGACGAATAAGCCCCAAATTCGATACTACATTTTCTTTGGATACTTCCGTATCAGAGAGAGCGGTTCCGCTTGTAGCTACGGTATTTCTGAACATGGCCTGATGCGACAATACCAAGTCCATCTGTCCTTCCACCAGAATGGAAAAATTATTTTTTCTGATCGATTCCTTGGCCTTGTCTAGACCGTAAAGCACGGAAGATTTTTTAAAAATAAGAGTTTCCGGAGAGTTTAAATATTTTGCGCTTTTTCCATCGTCTTTAAAGATTCTTCCCGAAAAAGCAATCACTCTTCCGCCCGAATCGGAAATCGGGAATATGATTCTGTTGCGAAAACGATCATAGAATCCCCCGGAGGATGAACCTTTCTCGCTTTTTTTTGTCAATCCGGCTTTTTCTATTTCGCTGTCGGAAAATCCTTTTTTTTTCAGATAATCGTATAAATCCCTCCATTCTTCTTTTGCAAAACCGATTCTGAATTCCTTGACGCTCTGCTCCGCAAGTCCGCGCGATTTCAAATATTCCATTGCTTCCCGTTGATGAGACAAATTGTCGATAAAGCGCAAAGTAGCGGCCTCCATAACCAAGAGCAATTTTTCTTTTTCGTCTTTTTTCTCGACTGAATAATCGCCAAGCTTCACTCCCGCCCTATCCGCAAGCATTTTTAACGCTCCTTTGAAATCAAGTCCTTCAAAATTCTCCACAAAAGAAAAAATATCTCCGGAAGCTCCGCAACCAAAGCAGTAATACGTGCCGCGATCCGGCGAAACAAAAAAAGACGGGGTCTTCTCATTGTGAAACGGGCATTTGGCTTTCAAATTCACACCCGCTTTATCCAACTTTATATAAGATGAAACCACGTCTTCGATGGAAAGCTTTTCTTTGATTTTCTGTACGGGTGAGCTCATAAAAAATTATATTCGTACCGCTCATTAATTTTTCTAAAACCCCGTTCCGGCCGGAATCAACCTGCCGATAATAACATTTTCCTTCAGGCCTCGAAGATTATCCACTCCTCCTTTAATGGCATTTTCAATCAGCACACGGTTGGTATTCTGGAAAGACGCGGCGGAAAGCCAGCTTTTGGTGCGAAGAGAAACCTCGGTAATGCCCAAAACCACCGTTTCCGCTTTAGCTTCCTTGCCGTTTTCTTTTGCCACTCTCTGATTTTCTTCGATGAAAGCGGTATTTTCCACAATATCGCCGCTCGAGAAATTGGTTTCTCCGGCGTCTTTTATCTTGCGTCTGGAAAACATCTGGCGAATGATTATTTCCGTGTGTTTCCTCGAGATCGAGGCGCTTTGCAATTCGTAAACCTTGTTGATCTCGCGAATAATATATTCTTCCACCACATTTTTGCCACCATATCTGAATATTTCCGCAATGTCGGCCGATCCATCGGTCAAAAGTTCGCCCTTCTCTATCCGATCGCCAACTTTAACGATTGGTATTCTCCTAAAAGAAACTGTATATTCTATCTCGGCCGACTTGCTCGCCGCACCAGCACTTTGACGGAGCGAACTATCTTCCTTTAAATCAGAAAGAACCTTAATAATTTTTTCCTTGCCGTCCTTATCCTTTATCTCGACAACTTCGCCGTCCGTCTGCGACACTACGGCCGGATTTTTTGGCACCCTGCGTTCGAAAATTTCTTCCACTCTGGGAAGTCCGGTGGTAATGTCCGTCCCAGCCACTCCTCCGGCATGAAATGTCCGCAGGGTAAGTTGGGTTCCCGGCTCGCCGATCGCTTGAGCGGCGATAATACCTACCGCTTCTCCCTTGGCCACCAGATGGTTTCTGCCCAAATCGAGCCCATAGCACATTTGACATAAGCCGTGAATAGTATTGCAAGTAAGAGGAGAACGGACAAAAATTTCCTCAAATCCATACTCCTCTATTTTATAAGCCTCTTCTTTGGTAACCAAGAAACCTTTCTTGTAAAGTGTTTTGCCGTTTTTATCTTTTAGATCTTCTTGAAGCACGCGTCCGCGTATATTTTTTGACAGTGAAATTTCTATGCCGGAAATATTTTCTTTACGCACGATCTTGCCTTCTTTCGTTCCGCAATCTTCTTCCGTAATAACCACGTCTTGGGCCACATCCACCAGCCTGCGGGTCAGATATCCGGCTTTGGCGGTATTAAGCGCGGTATCCGAAGCGCCTTTTCTGGCTCCATGGGTAATCACGAAATACTCAATCGGAGAAAGTCCTTCCAGATAGCAAGGAATAATCGGAAACTCGAGAGTTTTTCCTTGGTTGTTCTGGATCAAGCCAATCATGCCGGTCATTTGAGTTAACGAGCTCATCGTGCCCCTCGCTCCGGAAGTAAATAAATCAAAGGTGGAACCGTTCTTATCGAGAGTACCCGGCAAAACCCTTTCGATATCTTTCTTCACGCTCATCCAAATTTCAATGGTCTTTTGATATTTTTCTTCCTCTGAAAGAAGACCTTCACTCCATTGAGAAATAATTTCTTCTTCCATTTTTTTTCCTTGAGCGATGATCTTGGGCTTCTCTGAAGACACTTTAACATTGTCCAGTCCCCAAGTAGTTCCGGAAACAGTGGAATATTTGAATCCGAATTCTTTGATCTTGTCCAATACGGAAGGAGTGGAATCAATGCCGTAATGCACGATAAGCTCGTCGACTAAGGCGGAGAGTCTTTTTTGATTCATCTCATTATTCACATAAGCGAAGTCGTTCGGCAAAATACTATTGAAAAGCAATCGGCCCACGGAGGTCTCAAAAATTCCTCCGTCAAACTTTTTATATTTGGAAGTATCGGTGGCCAGCACTTTTACTTTTGCGCGCAAAGATACTATGCCGTATTCGTAAGCGGTAATGGCCGTGTTGGGATTGGAGAAATATTTTCCCTCGCCTTTTTCTCCGTCCATGGATTTAGTCATCCAGTAAGCGCCAAGCACCACATCCATACTCGGATGCACTATTGGGTCTCCGTTTTGGGGTTTTAAAAGATTTTTATCCGCGGCCATAAGACGCGCAGCTTCACCCTGGGCTTCAGCCAGCAGAGGCACATACACCGCCATCTGGTCCCCATCGAAATCCGCATTAAAAGCCTGGCAAACGAGCGGATGCACTTGAATAGCATTTCCTTCGATCAAGATCGGATTAAAAGCCTGAATACCGAGACGATGAAGGGTGGGGGCACGGTTAAGAAGCACAAATTTTCCTTGAATTACTTCTTCAAGCATGGCCCAGACTGCGCTTTCTCGCTCCTCGATAAGTTTATTGGCGCCGCGAATATTGAAAGCTAGTTCGGCTTGAAGAATTTTTGAGATAACAAAGGGCCTAAAAAGCTCAAGGGCCATATGCTTGGGCAATCCGCACTGATTTAATTTGAGTTGGGGTCCCACCACAATAACACTACGACCCGAATAATCCACTCTTTTACCGAGAAGATTTTGGCGGAAAAGTCCTTGTTTGGATTTTAGGTTGTCGGACAGAGACTTGAGCGGACGTTTCTGCGATTGACTCATGGCGGTAGAATCATTTTGTTTGGCAATCGAATTGTCAATAAGCGCATCCACCGCTTCTTGGATAATTCTTTTTTCGTTTCGCAGAATCACATCCGGAGCGTTTATTTCCTTGAGCTTCTTTAGGCGATTATTACGATTGATAACTCGACGATATAAATCATTCAAATCCGAAGTGGCATGCCGGCCACCGTCAAGCGCCACCATCGGACGCAATACCGGAGGAATAACCGGGATAACGGTGAGAAACATCCATTCCGGTCGGATATTCGCATAAGTCATGGCCCGAATCAGAGAGAGTCTCTTTTCCAGTTTTTCTTTTTCGATCGCGCTTGATTTCTCGAGCATGGCTTCCGTTGCCTTCTTGAGCTTGCTCAAATCAAGATTTTTGAAAATAGAATAAATGGCTTCCGCGCCGATATTGGCTTCAAAACAGGTTCCGTATTTCAAAGAGAAGTGATGGAAAGAAATCTCGTTCAGTACTTTTCCTTCATAAATCTCGCCTATTTCTTTTTTAGTCACGGTTAGCAGATTTTTCAACTTTTCTTTTGTTTCTTCATCAACCGAATTTTTGAGCTTCATCTTGTATTCCTTGTCCAACCCCTGGATAAGCGCCTCTTTTTCTTCTTCATGAACTTTGGTAATGATATAACCGGCAAAATAAATTACCTTTTCCAGATCAGAAACAGGAATATTGAGAAGAATGCTCATTCGGCTTGGAACCCCGCGCAGAAACCAAATATGGGAAACCGGAGTGGAGAGCTCAATGTGGCCCATGCGTTCGCGACGCACTATCGAACGAGTAACTTCCACTCCGCATTTCTCGCAGATGATATCCTTGTAACGAATACGTCTGTACTTTCCGCAATAACATTCATAATCCTTTTCCGGACCGAAGATCTTCTCATCAAAAAGGCCGCCTCGTTCGCTTCGCCCGGTGCGATAATTTATCGTCTCCGGCTTGGTAACTTCTCCGTAAGACCATTCCCTTATTTCTTCCGGAGAAGCAAGTTTGAGCGTAATGTAATCAAAATCGGTTGTATTTAAGGTTTTCATGGAAATTAAAATTATTTTTTATTTTTCTTTTGGACCATTTTTTTTCAGTTCTACTTGAAGCGCCAGCCCTCTTAAATAATTGAGAAGCACATTGAACGACGCGGGGGCATTCGGCGGACGAATAAGCTCGTTTTTAATAATGGAATCAAAGGTGGCTGAACGACCGGAAATATCGTCAGATTTAATAGTAAGCATTTCGCGCAGAGTATAAGCCGCGCCATATCCTTCAAGCGCCCAGACTTCCATTTCTCCGAATCTCTGCCCTCCGCCCTGGGCCTTTCCTCCGAGCGGCTGCTGAGTAATCAGAGAGTAAGGACCGATAGACCGCATATGAATCTTGTCTTCCACCATGTGGTGAAGCTTGAGCATATACATGTATCCCACCGCCACATCCTGTTCGAACGGCTCGCCGTTTCTGCCGTCAAAGAGCTTCACTTTTCCATTCTCCGGCAACCCGGCTTTTTTTAGTTCTTCTTTTATCTCCTCATGTCGCGCTCCCAGAAAAGGAGGCACTATGGCCTGATAGCCCAGAGTATTGGCCGCCATCCCGAGATGCATTTCTAAAATCTGCCCCAGGTTCATACGGGAAGGCACGCCCAAAGGAGAAAGAATAATATCGACTGGCGTTCCATCGGCCATATATGGCATATCTTCTTCCGGTAAAATAGTCGAAATAACTCCCTTATTCCCGTGTCTGCCGGAGAGTTTGTCTCCCACGGAAATATTCCGAATTTGAGCCACTTCAATCACTATTTTTTTGATGATGCCGGCTTCAAGCGTATGTCCCAGATCGCGAGAAAATATTTTCACTCCGATTACTCGTCCTCGTTTGCCGTGTTCCACGCGAAGCGATGTATCTTTTACATCTCGCGCCTTCTCGGCAAAAATAGAACGAAGAAGTCTTTCCTCGGGAGTAAGCTCGGTCTCGCCTTTGGGAGTGATTTTACCCACCAAAATATCATTTTCTCTCACTTCCGCGCCGATGCGCACAATCCCGTCTTCATCCAGATCTTTTAGCTTCAACTCGCCCACATTCGGAATATCTCGCGTGGTAATCTCAACTCCAAGCTTAGTATCTCGCACAGTGCAGATAAATTCTTCCACATACACGGAGGTAAATTTACTTTTTTTCACCAAGCGCTCGGAAATGATAATGGCATCCTCGTACGTGGATCCGGACCAAGAAAGAAAAGCGACGAAAATATTTTGCCCCAAGGATATTTGTCCGGAAACGGTGCTTGAGGTATCAGCCAGAAGATCTCCTTTTTTTACTTTATCTCCCACGGAAACCAGCGGACGTTGATGAAAAACAGAAAAGTTGTTATTTCGCAAAAAATTTATCAAATTGTAAGTCTTGTCTTCAACCACTATTTTCCTGGAATCAAGATAAGACACTACCCCTTCTTCTTCAGCCACCACCAGCCTGCCTGAATCCCGGGATGCCGATTCTTCCACTCCGGTAGCCACCAATGGCGCTTCCGGCAAAACGCACGGAACCGCCTGCTTCTGCATGTTTGATCCCATGAGCGCGCGGTTGGCATTGTTATGTTCCAGAAAAGGAATCATGGAAGTGGCAATGGAGAAAGCTTGATTGGTGGCCACATCGATAAAGTCTACGTCGTTTCTATGCACGGTACCCGGCTCGGTCTTGATACGGGCTTCTACTTTTTCCTCGGTAATCTTGCCGTTTTCGTCATAGGGAATACCGGCATGCGCGATATTATATTTCTCTTCTTCAAGCGCGTTCAAGTAAACAATTTCTCCGGTTAATTTGCCGTTCTTTACTTTTATATAAGGAGTTTCAATAATCCCGAATTCGTTTATTTTGGCATAAGTGGAAAGATGTAAAATAAGTCCGATGTTCGGACCTTCCGGAGTATGGATGGGACACACGCGCCCATAGTGCGAAGGATGCACATCACGGACTTCGAGTCCGGCTCGCTCTCTGGTAAGGCCTCCGGGGCCCAAGGCGGAAAGAGTGCGTAGATGCTCTATCTCATAGAGCACATTTTCCTGCGCCATAAATTGAGAAAGCTGATTGGTGGTGAAAAATTCCTTTATGCGAGCCTGGAGCGGACGCTGATTTATGATATGTATCGGAAGCGCGGTATCCACATCAATAATGGACATGCGATCCTGGATGTTTCGCTTGATCTGCATCATGCCAGTGCGGATCTTCTGCTGTAAAATTTCTCCGACAAAGCGGACCCGTCTCTGGCCCAGATGGTCTATATCATCCGCTTTCGCTCCCGGAGTATTGTTTAAATTTATAATATGAGCTATCACGAGAAACAGATCTTCTTTGGAAATAGTCCTACGGGCAAGCTCTTTTTCTTCCATGGATTTCCCGAAACGCTGATTAAACCTGAATCGGCCGACCGGAGAGAGATCATACCTCTCGACGGTAAACAGAGAATTGATAAATTCTTTGGCGTTCTCGGCGGTAGCCATGTCTCCGTCCCGAAGACGCTTATATATTTCTATGAAAGAATCTTCCAGATTTTTTATGCCATCCTTGGATAAAGAAACCTTCATCGCTTGTTCCACTCCGGGGATATTGACTGAATCCTTAAGAATTGCTTCATTGTTCTCATAGCCCATAACGCGAAGAAGAGCTGTGGCGGGGAATTTTCTTTTTTTATCTATGCGAATGTAGATGCCTCCGTCGGATTCGGATTCTATTTCTATCCACACGCCTCTGGCTGGAATAATTTTAGCTCCGAAATATCTCTTGCCTTTATTTTCGCTTTCGGTAAAGAAAACTCCGAACGATCTCGCAAGCTGGGGCACGATTACTCTTTCCACTCCGTTTATGATGAATGTGCCGTGAGAAGTCATAAGCGGCAATTCGGACATGAAAATCTCCTGCTCCTTGATGGTGCCGAGAACTTTGTTGGTGAGCTTTACTCTGATTTTGAGCTGACCTTGGTATGATAACTTGTTGATTTTAGAATCCTTCTCCCCGGACTTCGGCTCGGAAATGGAAAAAGAAGAGAACTCAATTTGAAACTTTTTTCCGGAATAATCCGATATCGGAGAAAATTCTTTGAAAACTTCCCCTATCCCATGCTCTATGAGCCACTTGAAGGATTTCACTTGGGCCTCAATTAAATTCGGAAATTTAACCAGGGGCTTCTTGTACCTGGAGAAATACTTCTTGGGACGGCTTATTTTGGTATGCATATTATTAAAATCAAAAAGGCCCTACTAAGGCTTTAAAATGATAATAAAACGGAGATTGCATCCAAAACTCAATCAATGAATCTTTATTACCGAGAGTATACTCTTTTTGAATTCTTTGTCAACCATATATAGAGATCCCCAATTTGATCACTTTCTCCCCTTCTTCCCAATAGTACAACTTCTTCGCATATGCTAGAATCTTATACAATTCAAAAATTTAAAGGTGGAAATAATTTCTGAGTTTTTCTTCTCTCAATAAATTTTCTACGGTTAAAATCTCTACGAACTTACTTACTCCGAAGAAATCGGCAATGAAAATAATTTCATCTTTACAGGGATAAGGAAAAATCCAGGCAGATTTCTGGAATTTGAAGAAATTTAATTCCTTTAAATGATAACGCAGGGCTTCCCTGCCTTTGGTAAATCGCATTGGAATATCAAAAATGACCAATCTCCATTTGCCATCCCATTTTTTTTGTTTTTTGATTTCCATTAGATCAATAGCGAAGGCTCTTAATCTCATTTTTCCCTTTTTAGTAATTTTAACAACTGTTTTTCCATTTTTGTCGCAGATATATTCGATCAACTTCTGATTTTTGATATTATTAACAGCGCTTTTGATTTGTATTTTAGAATATTTTTTAGAACCCTTAAACATTTTAAAACATTGAACCGCATTACCCATAGCTGAAGCCCCTAAGACAAGAATCGGAATTGAAGCGATAGCCAACACACACAGGGCAACTGTGGCGATTTTGGCTTCAGTTGTCTCAGAATTTAAGAAGTCTCTCAACTTTTCCGTATAATTATCTTTGTCCGCCATATGTACAAGATTATAGCATATGCGGAATTTTTATACATAGTGGATTATCCATCAACATTGTGTTCATATTGTGATAAATCAAAAAAATATTAAATATATGTTAATATATTATTCATGGATCAGGGTCCGCCAAAACCGGTTATACGTGTGGTTGAAAATGGCATAGAAAGGGATGAAAGTCCCATACTTGTTTTTGTTGATGGAAAAAATAGATTATATAAACGAGAGATAGGAGAAATGATGGAAAATGGAGATATAACAAAAAATAATATTGCGATGTGGGCAGGAGAAAATGAAGCAATAATTGATTCCAGAGCTTATGAAGTTCTTAAAAAAAAATGCGGTAATGATATAAAAAAACTTAAATCATACCTCAAGGCAATTCTTGATTTTGAATTAACGCATTCGGATAATCCGGAACGCCACAAGAACAGATTGCCGATAGAAAAAGAGATACTGGTATTATTGGAAGAAGGCGGTTATTTTATTTAGACTTCTTCCACTCTTTTATCTTCTTGTGATCTCCAGAAAGAAGAATTTTGGGAACTCTATAATTTTTCCCTTTCCATTTTAGAATCTCCGGACGAGTATAAACCTCGCTCGAGGAGATTCGTTCTTCTTCAAGCGATTCATACTTGCCTAAGACTCCTGGAATCTGGCGGGAAATAGAATCGATCAATACCATAGCTGGCAATTCTCCACCGGTCAAAACATAATCTCCTATTGAAATCGGTTCAGCGCGTAGAATTTTTTGCACCCTCGCATCTATGCCCTCGTAGCGGCCGGATATTAAAATCATATCGGTGTATTTTTGCTTTACCAATTTTTTGGCATAAGCAGTATCGAATTTTTTTCCGGATGGAGAAAAAATTATTACTTTGGTTCTCCTTTTAATATCGAGGGGAGTCCTCGATATTTTGATTTTTGAAAATGCTTTAAGGAAGAGTTCCGGCCGGAGCACCATTCCCGGTCCGCCGCCGTAGGGCCGGTCATCCACCCGACGCTTCGGCTCGCACAAATCCATCGGATTATAAAATCTAATTTTTATTTTTTTATCTTTAACAGCTCGCCCAATAACAGACTCTTTGAGATAAGAATCGAACATTTCCGGAAAAATTGTGATTATATGAAAACGCACTAAATTCCCTTCAATTCCTCCATCGCCTCGTCCACGGTCTTCATCGTAGGAGAAGAGGTAGGGTAACTGTCATGTCTCGGCTCTGTCCTCATGCCACCCGTGCCACCTTCGGGCTCGTTGATTTTCAAATTTACCCGGGCATTATTCTTCATACCGATAATGCGAAGCAGAGTGCGGATGGCCTTGGCGGTATTGCCCATACGACCGATAATCTTACCCATATCGGCGGGATTCACGGTAAGGGTGATAAGCACTCCCATCTCGTCCACCACGCGGTTTATCTTCACGTCATCCGGGTTGTCGACCAAAGCTTTCACTACATACTCCAGAAATACCTTGTCAGCGTCTTGCATGTCTTTTTTTTGCAGAATTATTTATTTTTTAATGTAATCAGTTTCCCGACTAGAAAACTTTAATTCAGTATATAGGATTATTTGGCCGCTTTCAACTCTTTTCTCTTTTTGGTCGGCTTTTTCTTGGGAAGAACATTTATCTTCTTGCCCTGTATTACTCCCCTCGCCACCAGGAAATTATGCATGGTATCCGAGAGCTTGGCTCCGAGAGAAATAAGATTCTTGATCCGATCCACCTCGAGTTCCGCCTGGCCGGACTTGGGATTGTAAGTGCCGACGATCTCCAAAAATTTTCCGCTCTTGGCGCTGTTCTTCGAATCCGTCAAAACCACCCGAAAAGACGGGTCATTTTTTCTGCCTATTCTTTGCAATCTGATTTTTAGCATTTCTGGAGTTTAATATAAAAAATTTAAAAAAGCAATATAAATAAAAGTGGGGCGCCCGCGAAGAGATCTCGCGAACGCCCCAACGGCCTTACCGGCGGTACACGTAATTTGTACCGCCGTCGCCGTGGCCGCCGTGGCCACGACTCGCGGGGAAACGTTCCCCGCTAAAAAAATATCCGCCGCCGTAGGTGCCGTAGCACCACGACGACGGGAACCAACCCCCGCAGGGGTTGGCGGCCTTGGCTCTCGCCTCGGCCGCCTTGGCCGCCGCTTTCGCGGCGGCCTCAGCCCTGCGGGCCTCGAGACGGCGAGCCTCGAGGCAAAATTTTGCCGCCTCCTTGGGCGGCAGGGACGCCACCGCCGCCGTGAGGCAGGCGGAGGCGTCCCCGAACAGAACGCTCGAGGGGTGGGCCGCCCCCTCAAGCGTCTGGGCGGAGGCAGGTTCCGCCCACAAAACCGCCATCATTACCGCCACAATGGCGGTAATGATGGCGACGGCCAGCCATGGCTGGCCGTTTTTTTGATCGCTCATGCTATACTCCTTTTGAAAAGGGGGCGTAGTAAAACACACCACACCCCCGGACAATACCTTTTCATTATATCATTTTTATACTATGTTGTCAAGAAAAACGTATGGAAAAAAATTAAAAAATACTCTCCAGGGTATTATTTCCATTTCCTCCAAAGGCACCGGATATGTCGCGACCGGAGAAGGCGTCGGCAAAGACCCGGAAATAAATTTCCGGCATCTACGCACCGCTCTTCACGGCGACATGGTGGAGATAGCCCTTCATCCAAGAAATCCAAATCGTCGCCAAAGCGCCGAAGTAATCAAAATAATTTCCCGAGCCAAGCGGGGTTTCTCCGGAGCGCTGGAAATTGAAAATGGTATTTACTTCCTGAAGCCCGATGATCCGAAAATGTATACTGATATTTTAATCCCAAAAGCGCATCTCTATGGAGCGAAGATCGGGCAAAAAGTTTTCGCGGAGATAGTTTCCTGGCGCGATCCCATGAAAGCGCCGGAAGGTAAAATAACGAGAGTCCTGGGGAAACCGGGAGAAAATAACGCGGAAATGGAAGCAATAGCCATGGAACGCGGGTTCGTGGCAAGCTTGCCGGAAAAAGTCGAAAGAGAAGGAGAAAAAATAAAATCGCGGGGAATCAAAAAGGAGGATTATGCCGGGCGTATGGATTTCCGGAAAATTCTCACTTTCACCATAGACCCCGCGGATGCCAAAGATTTCGATGACGCGATATCTTTCAAAGAAATACAAAATGGAGAATACGAGATAGGCATACATATCGCGGATGTCTCGCACTATGTCAAGCCAGATAGCGCGCTCGACGAAGAAGCTCGGGAGAGAGGCACTTCGGTATATCTGGTGGACAGAACCATCCCGATGCTTCCGATTGCTCTTTCGGATGATCTCTGTTCTCTCCTGCCGCGCAAAGACAGGCTTACTCTGAGCGCCGTTTTTGTCATAGACAAAAACGGCGCGATCCAAAGCGAATGGTTCGGACGAACAGTTATTTATTCAAAGAAAAGATTCACTTATGAAGAAGCTGAAAAATCTATCAAAGACTCTTCCGCTCCTTTTCATAAAGAGCTTTATATTTTGAATAATCTGGCCAAGAAACTCGCCAAAGATAGATTCGCCAAGGGGGCCATATCTCTCGATCAGGAGGAAGTGAAATTCGTTTTAGATAAAGACGGCGCGCCGATAAAAGTAATCAAAAAAGAGCGCGGAGATTCCAACAAGCTCATAGAAGAATTCATGTTGCTGGCTAACAGAAAAGTAGCGGAGAAAATTTCCGGATCTTCCAAGGAAAGGAAATTTCCGGTTTCAAAATCAGGAGAAGTATTCATATACAGAGTGCACGGCTTGCCCGGAAAAGAGAAAATGGCGGACCTTCAGTTTTTCCTTCGAAGCTTAGGACATAAAATTTCTTTAAAAAACGGTATCGTCTCTCCGCGAGAAATAAACGCGCTCCTGAAAAAGCTGAAGGGTAAGGGCGAAGAGGATGCGGTGAATAGAGCCGTTGTCCGCTCCATGGCCAAGGCTGTTTATTCCACTCGAAACATCGGACATTGGGGACTTGCCTTTCGGCATTACACCCACTTCACTTCACCCATTCGTCGATATCCGGACATTATGGTTCACAGAATACTCTCCGAACATTTGAAAGGCAGAAAAATAGGCGCGGACAAAATTAGCTTGTATGAAAAAATGTCCATCCGAGCATCAGACCAAGAAAAGCGTGCCGCCGATGCCGAACGGGCTTCCATAAAATACAAGCAAGTAGAATATATGGCTCCCCGAGCCGGACAAAAATTCGAAGGAATAATAAGCGGAATTACCGAATGGGGGCTGTATGTGGAAGAAATGGAAACAAAATGCGAAGGCCTGGTGCGGATCCGAGACATAAATGACGATTTTTATATTTTTAACGAAAAAAAATTAGAACTTGTCGGGCAGAAAACAAAAAAAAGATACCGCTTGGGCGACCGGGTAAAAATAAAAGTCAAAAGCGCAGATTTAGAATATAAAACCATAGACTATGTTTTGGTATAGATTTTAAAAAATTGTAAATAATTACGCTATAGCGTTATTATTTACAATAAGTTTTTTATTTTTAGTTTTAGTTTTAGTTTTATTTGGCGATAGAAACCGCTTCGTCGAAACGAACGGACAGAAGCTTGGAAGCGCCATCGGCACCGATAGTGACTCCATAGAGAATACCCGCGCGAGACATAGTCTCGCGATTGTGAGTAACTACTACTAACTGCGAATGCTTGGACAGTTTTTCCACCATATCTCCGTATTTTCTGGAATTGGCTTCGTCCAACGCGGCGTCCGTTTCGTCAAGCACCAAAAATGGCGGAGGATTGACCTGTGACATGGCGAAGAGAAGCGCGATGGAGGCGAGCGAACGCTCCCCTCCGGAAAGCGCATGAAGCTCTTTGACTTTTTTGTGCGGAAGCGAAACATTTATTTCTATCCCTTGTTCGAAAACAATTTCTTTTGCCTCATTTAAGTTCCCGGTATCGGCAAATTCTTCTGATTCTTCTTCACTGATTCGTCTTTTTTTATTTTCCACCACTACGGAGAGCGACGCTGTGCCGCCGCCAAACATCAACCGGAAGAATTCCTCGAATTCCACATTGATTTTCTTAATCCCCTCTTTGAATTCACGGTCGATTTTTTCTTTCAGCTCCACCATCAATTTCTCAATCGAGGCAATGCTCTTGGTAAGGTCTTCCATTTCTTTAATCAGGAAATCGTCTCTCTTTTGAACTTCTTCGAATTCTTTTTTCACGTCCGCTCCGCTACCCAAGCCGGAATCTTCAAGTTTTATTTTGAGTCGTTCGATCTTGCGCCTAAGCTCTTCCTGTCCCGCCCCTAACGGACGTCCAACGTCTGTATTTCGAACGTTGGACGTCCGTTCTTCCAGTTGAAAACTTTTGTAAGACAAGATCTCTGGCCCGCACAGCGCGCCTCCTTCTTTAATTTCATTTTCAAACGCCTCCTCCTCTCTGGAGAGATTTTCTTCTTTCACTTTTATAAGATCCAAGGCGGAAGCAAGCTCTTGATGTCGCACTTTAAGAGAAAATTTTTCCCTTTCCTTGTCCCGCAATTTTTCCATCCTGGTGCTAATTTCGGATTTGAGTTCTTCCACCCGAAGCCCTAGATCTTTTTCTTTTTTATCCAATTCCGCAATTTCGGCAAGAGCGGTAGATTTACCTTCCATAAGTTCAGTCAGTTCTCGTTGATCATGCTTTCTTTTTTCATCTTGATCGACACCAAGTTCCCGCATATCGCTTCCGCATAGAGGACACTTGCCGAAGAGCTTCATCCTTTCTTCCTTAGACTCAAGCATCCCCTCGACGCGCCCGAGCTTCCTCTCCATTTCTCCTTTCAAGTTTCTGATTTGGTTTAAATCATTTTCTATCGCTTTCAACTCTTCTATCTTCTTCCCGCCCGGGGAGCTATCTTCCAGGTCAGCGCCGGAAATTTTTTCTTCTATTATTTTCAGCTCGGAAGAAACTTTGTTTTTTTCCGAAGATAAATTGTTTCTTTCCGCGGAGATATAAATACTTTCCTTTTTCAGATATTCCCGGTAAAGAACCAGAAGCTCGCTCTCCAACTCTTTCATTTTTTCCAATTTTTCCACCTGCTTGCGCAGAAAATTAAGATGCGGAGCATTCTCCCTGCGAAGCAGGGACACTTCCTTCATATTCGCTTCCGTACGTTCCAATTTTCGTTCGCTGTCTTTTATTTTGTATTGGTAAACCTTAAGCCCCAGCGCGTCTTCAATCATCTCCCGTCTGTCTTTCGAATTAGCATTCAATATTCTGTCCGCTTCCCCTTGAGAAATAATATGATGCCCGGAGGAGCCAATGTTGACCGAAGAGAGAAGATTATTTATATCCCGAAGCCTGACTTCCGATCCGTTGAGAAGATATTTATTTAGGCCATCCGGATATACTTCCCGTCCAATGGACACAATATCGTAATTCAGATTCTGACTTTCCCCCGAATCATTTATAATTTTAAAAATTTTGTCTCTATTGTCCAGATGTATGGCGACGCTCGCGCGCGAACCCTTCTGGAGATTTTTTGAACCCTTCCAAATAAGGTCTGCTCCCGCCTTGCCTCGCATGGACTTCATGGATTGTTCTCCGAGCACGAACCGCACTGCCTCCACTACATTGGATTTGCCGGAACCATTCGGACCCACCACGCAAACGATCGGACTCTCAAACTCCAAAACAGTTTTCTTGGCGAAAGATTTAAAACCATTCAATTCAAGAGTTTTAAGCCGCATAAGTTTTTACTTACCTAACTAACTATCAAAATTTTTTTCATATTTTTACTGTTGTCTTAATCCAACCAATTTTTTGCCTTCAGGGCCGCTTCGGCGGCCCTCACTTCCGCTTCTTGCTTTGATTTGCCTTTACCTTCGGCTATCAAATTTTTGCCAAAGTAAATACCAACAGTAAAATGCTTATCGTGGTCAGGTCCGAATTCCGAGATAACTTTATAGGCCGGCGTAATGGAAATAAATTCTTGCGCTTTCTCCTGGACCAGAGATTTGGCATCGCGCCAGAGTTTTTTGTTCACTATTTCATCCGTCTTGTGAAGAAGCGAATCCCGCACAAAACGTTCCGCCAGCCGATATCCTTGATCCAAATACACCGCGCCCACATACGCCTCATAAGTATTGGCTAAAATATAAGAACGGGCCTTGCCTGTGTCTCTGGCTTCGCCCTTGGAAAGAAACAAAAATTCATTCATACCCAAAGCGGAAGCCGACTCGGAAATAATGACGGCATTCACCAAAGCAGAACGCACGGCCGTAAGCTCACCTTCGGCATAAGAAGAATATTTTTTATATAAATAGTCGGTAACAATAAGTTCAAGCACTGCGTCGCCAAGAAATTCCAAGCGTTCATTGTGAGCCAGACCCGCTGATGGATTCTCGTTGATATAAGATCGATGAACGAAGGCTTGGGCAAGAAGGCTTTTGTCTTTGAAAATAATTTTTGTCTTTTTCTCAAAATCGGAAAAGTCTTTCATGTATTTAATTTAAAAATTAAAAAAATTATAATTTTTTTCCGCTTAGTATCTCGACCGCCTTGGTGATAAGAGGAATAATGTCGTTGTAAACGCGAAGCTCTGGGATGGCAGAAAGCGGAAACCATCTGGCGGCATCCAGTCCGCCCGACTTTTCAAGCACTAAATCCTTATACTCGCTCTCCGCCAGAAAGTATGCCACTTTTTTTAAAGTCTTGCCGTGTTCCGGATGCGAAGCCACATATTCGTTCTCCCCAAGCTTCTCTTTAATAACCACATCGAGTCCGATCTCTTGTTTGATCTTTTGCACGGTTTCTTTTTCCACATTCCCATCAGTTTTTAGCTTGCCCTTGGAAAAAGTCCAATACCCGAATACATCATGCACCAAGCCCAGATAAATCTCGCCTTCGTGTCTGGAATACACTAGGGCGCCCCCAAGCCTCTCTTCCGGCAAATTAGCCGGATCTGCCGTCCCATTTTCATTTTTAGTTCCTTTCTTTTTGCCGGTTTGTTCTTTATCCGGCTCTCCCATTTCTTTGTAGACCGCTCCGAGCACTCCATTTATAAATTTTCCGGAATTTTCTCCGCCGAAAGTTTTCCCAAGTTCGATGGCTTCATTGATAGCCACTTTTGGAGGCACCTCCTTTCGGTCGCCGAATAAAAGCTCAGTCAGACCGATGCGCAGAATATTCCTATCCACTACGGAGATTTTTTCTATCGGCCAGTCGGGAGCGGCTTTGATTATAATCTCATCCACCGCCTTTCGCCTTTTCATAACTTCTTCGGCAAGAGCATAGACGAAGGCGTCATCTTCAATCCCCAAGGCAAATTCTTTGACATTGCGTTTGATGGTTTCTTTGATATCCGTCTCTTTCGGATTGCCTAAATCCCATTCAAAAAGAGACTGAAGAACTATTGATCTGGAAAGGTGCCTGTTTGCCATCTCGTTAGAGGCAGATCGCGATCTTGTTTTGAAAATTCTGACCTATGCCTAATTAAAAAATATTATTGAAAAATAACTAAAAATAATTCAATCCGCCGACCGCGGCCTCTAACGGGATTGAGTTTCCTTCGCTTTCGCTTTTTTCTGTTTCTTCTCCGCCTTTTTGACCAAATCTAAAACTTTTCTGCCGCGATAAAAACCGCAAGTAACGCAGACAGCATGCGACATTTTCTTGGCCTTACAATTTTCGCACGCAAAAAAGTTCACGCTTGAAAGAGCGTGGTGCGATCGGCGGTTCCCCGTATGCGATTTGGTGCTCCTCATTCGGACTACCATAATGGGGTTATATTAGCATAATTTACCCCTATTGCAAATTTCCTACTGGGTAGTATCATTAATAGTATGTTCTCTTTATCATTATCAGAATCCCGGGTCGATAAGCTTGCGACCATTTCTTCGGATATCGGACAAGTATTTTTCGCCTCTATCCTTGTTGGTCCTGTGATTAATGGCGTGATTGATTTGAAATTGGTAGGAGTGGGATTAATTCTTTCTTTATCCGCATGGTTATTTAGTTTATTATTAACAAGGGATAGATTATTATGAATAATGTTTATAATGCCATGATTAGTTTTTACATTGCCGGAGGAATAATTTTGATTATTTTTATCCTCTTAGCTATTTTTGCCAAGAAAACGAAATAGTTATTTATCAACAGAGGTCCATTGCTTTAAAAATTTGCAATGATATGTTTTTGGAGTATGAAAAATATATTTATAAACGTTCTTATTTCTGGTACAATTACCACCACAACCCCAAAACTTGAGGTTGTTTCAGAGCGTTTATAAATCTCCACTAAACCAAAACACTGCGAACTTTCAAAAACGACCTCAAGAAAAAGAGGTCGTTTTTGTTCTTTACAACTTAGTTCTTTGCTCGCCACAGCTTTGAGAAAGTAATTTTTATGTTGTAAATCCTCACGCTATAGCGTAATTATTTACAATATTTTTTGTTTTCTCAAAACTGTGGCGAGCCAATTCCGGCTCGTCCACTATATGCTCCCTTGGTCAGGGAGCAAGGAGGAAAGATGGACCAGACGAAAAAGGGTCCAGAGGGGGACAACTGTCCCCCTCTGGACCCGAACCCCAAACCTCCGGCCAAGCTGGAGGGAAAAAAGTGGGAGTGGCCGGGAGTGGCCACTTCCAAAATGGATGAACCCCGCCCGGTGGAAACCGCGGGGTCTCCCTACCCCGGCGGGTAGGGAAAAAGGTGGGGGAAATTCGGACGATCCGAAAAGTACCCCGCCTAAATTAAAAAATTAAATAGTATGGAAGTAGTATGGAAGTCCGACTTGCGTATTGTTGTGGAAAAAATTATAAATGTGATATTATACAAAAAATATGGAAAAAAATGAAAAACTGCAGAGTTTGAGACACACTTTGGCGCATTTGCTGGTAGCGGCGATGAGGGAACTTTATCCGGGCGCCAAGAATGCCATTGGACCGGCTATTGATGACGGTTTTTATCAAGATTTTGATTTGCCAAAATCAGTCTCGGAAGAAGATTTCCCTAAGATAGAAAAGAAAATGCGGGAAATTCTAAAAACTTGGAATACATTTGACGGCCGAGAAGTAACTTTGGAAGAGGCAAAAAAAGAATTTTCTTGGAATGAATATAAGACTGAATTGATTGAAGAATTCGCCAAAGACGGTAAAAAAATAACTTTCTACACATCCGGCACACTGGTGGATTTATGCAAGGGAGGACATTTGGAGAATCCAAACAAAGAGCTTTATCCGGATTGCTTCAAACTCGACCGCGTGGCCGGAGCTTACTGGCGCGGAAATGAGAAAAATAAAATGCTCACGCGTATTTATGGTCTGGCTTTTGAAAAAAAAGAAGAGCTAGAAAAATATACAGAAATGCGTGAAGAGGCGGAAAAAAGAGACCATAGAAAAATCGGCCAACAACTTGGTTTGTTTACGATTGCTGAAAAAGTGGGCAAAGGCCTACCTTTGTTTACACCAAAAGGCGCCTTATTGCGAGAACTCTTGAACGATTACTCACAATTGCTACGGGCAGAAAAAGGCTGGCAAAAGGTCTGGAGTCCACACATTACTAAAAATGATTTGTATAAAACTTCAGGACACTGGGATAAATTTGGCGGAGAATTGTTCTTGGTCAAGAGCCAGGAAACCTCCGACGAGCTTGTAATGAAGCCCATGAACTGCCCGCATCACCAGCAAATCTATGCCAGCTGTCCGCACAGCTATCGGGAACTGCCGATCAAATACATGGAAACAACCACGGTTTATCGGGACGAGAAAGCGGGAGAACTGCTCGGGCTCTCGCGGGTGCGCTGCATCACTCAAGACGACAGCCATACCTTTTGCACTCCGGACCAGATCAAGCAGATATTCCAGGATTTGATAGATGTGACGAAGACTTTTTACTCGGCGATCGGGATGAAAATCCGTGCCAGGCTTTCTTTCCGTGATCCAAAAACACCAGAGAAATACCTGGGTGAAAATGATTTATGGGAAAAAGCCCAAACCATATTGCTCGACATCGCCAAGGAAAATAAACTCGATTATTTTGAAGCCCCCGGCGAAGCCGCTTTTTACGGACCCAAGATAGACTTTATGGCGATCGATGCCCTGGGCCGGGAGTGGCAACTCGCCACTCCCCAGCTTGATTTCGTTCAGCCTAAACGTTTTGGCCTTACTTATATTGATCAGGGCGGCAAGGAACAAACACCAGTCATGATTCATTTCGCGCTCATGGGCTCGATTGAAAGATTTCTGTCAGTGTATATAGAACACACGGCTGGTAATTTCCCCCTCTGGCTCGCTCCGGTGCAGATAAAAGTCATCCCGGTACGAACGAACCATAATGGATATACCAAAGAAATTTTTGAAATGTTGCGAGAAAACAACATCCGCGCGGAACTGGATGATAAAGATGAAAACCTAGGCTCCAAGGTTCGCGACGCGAAAACAAACAAACTCCCCTACTGGATAGTGATAGGCGACAAAGAAATCGCAAGCGCAAAAGTGACACTAGAATCCCGAGACGCCGGAACGCTCGGCCAGATGTCAAAAGAAAAACTTTTGAAAAAACTTTTGGAAGAAACAAAGAAAAAGAAATAACATTATCTTTCTGTATTGATTGTCTACTATATTCACGATCGTAAATATAGTAGACAACATTAAAATTTATATTTATATATTTTTCTTAATTTTTTCAATTGTTCCCGTTTTGCTTATTTCAAAAATCTCTACAAATTCTAGAATACCTAATCGTTCCAAGTCCAGTACCATTTTTTTTGGAATTTTTCGCTTCCCTATCCACACACTCTTGTGAACCATTTCAAAACCAAGGTTTCTGATAACTTCTCTGAGCCAGTCGCGTTTTCTGCGAAATTTCTCCGGAATATCAAAGCTGATTATAGCCAAGTTAACTTTATTCTCTAACTCATAATATCTTTCAGGTAATGCATCTTTTAGGTGTTTTAGCTTTAGTTTGCCTTCTTTTGAAATTTTAAATTTATTGCCATTTTTGCCCACTTTTTCAATAAGACCGTCCCGTTTCATTTTATAAATAAACTTTTCTAGACGTCTTTTTCTTTCTTTTAGTTTAAGTTTTCGAAATATCTCATGCTCGCGAGCACTTTGGCGTTTGTTGTGTTCATAATCTATTTTTCCCATGCTTGCTCCATAACCGCTTGCCAAAACAGCCTCAAAAAAATCAACCTGACTCAAAGCTTGGTCGTAAAGTGATTCCAAAATACTTAACAGAATTTTGCCTCTCATGTTATGAAGTCTACCATATTCACGATCGTGAGTGTAGTGGACAAAATTAACCAACTTCTTAAATTAAATATCAATCTCCGCGAGTTTGGCGTTGGATTGGATGAAGGATTTGCGGGGCGGAACTTCGGAGCCCATCAAAATGTCGAAAATTTTATTCGCTTCTTCGGCGTCATTTATGTTTACTTTTTTGAGCACGCGATTGGCGGGATCCATAGTGGTCTCCCAAAGCTCTTCGGGATTCATCTCTCCCAAACCCTTGAAGCGCTGAATGTGGACTTTAGTTGATCTTGATTTTGTTTCAGTTCCTTCTTCCTCTTCCTTCGCCTCGCCAGAGCTTTCAACGTCGGTGGTTTCTATTTCTTGTATATCGCTCACATCCACACCTTTGCCGATTATTTTAATTTTTTCATCATCAGTATAAGCATAAGAAATTTCCTTGCCTCGCTTTATTTTATATAAGGGCGGCTGGGCAATGTAAATATAACCGGTGTCAATAATCGCTCTAAAATATCTGTAAAAAAGTGTCAGGAGTAAGGTGCGGATATGCGAACCGTCCACATCGGCATCAGTCGCAATGATTATTTTATGATAACGGATTTTCTCCAGATCAAAAGTGTCTCCGATAGAGGTTCCAAGGGCGATCACCAGAGATTTCACTTCTTTGGAAGCAAGCATTTTGTCTATGCGCGCGCGCTCAACGTTTAGAATTTTACCGCGAAGCGGGAGGATTGCCTGTGTGCGACGATCACGTCCTTGCTTGGCTGACCCTCCAGCCGAATCTCCCTCCACCAAGAAAAGTTCGGATTCTTCCGCGCTTTTCGATTGGCAATCTGCCAACTTGCCCGGTAAAGTCATACCCTCAAGCGCGCCCTTTCGGAGTACCGAATCCTTGGCCGCTTTGGCCGCTTTGCGGGCTTTCAAGGCCAGAATTGACTTGTTTATAATGGCTTTAGCGTCATCAGGATTTTCTTCCAAAAAGCTTGCAAAAGCCTCGCCGAATACAGTCGCTACCGCCCCCTGCGCCTCCATACTGCCGAGCTTCCCTTTGGTCTGACCCTCAAATTGTATTTCGCGGAGTTTGACAGAAATCACCGCCGTCAGTCCTTCGAGCACATCCTCGCCGGTAAATCCGCCTTCGGACTCTTTCATCATTTCGTTTTTCTTGCAGTAAGTGTTGAGAGTGCGGGTGAGCGCGGTTTTGAATCCGGTCACATGCGTTCCACCCCCTTCCGTGTAAATATTGTTCGCGAAAGGAAAAATTCTATCTACAATATCGTCCACATATTGGAGAGCTATTTCCACGTTGACTCCGTCCAGCTCTTTTTCAATGTAAAAAATGTGGTCCTGCACGGGCTTCTGGAACTTATTGTAATATTTAACCAGTGAAATGAGCCCGCCTTCAAAATAAAAAGTAGTGGAAGGAAACTCCTTGTCTAGTTCCCGGAAATAAAAAACATCTTCTTCGTTCAAGCCTTTCTTGCCATCAAACTCACGAGCATCTATTATGGAAATTTTTAAGCCTTTTACCAGATACGCTTGCTGACGAACATGGTTCACTATTGTATTCAAATCAAATAAAATTTTGCCAAACACCTCTTCGTCCGGCTCGAAAGTGATAATAGTACCGTGAAGTTTTGAAGAAGAAACTTTTTTCACCGCGGATTTTTTCTTGCCTTGCGAATATTCTTGCAGATATTTTCCGCCATCGCGATGCACTTCCGCTTTACAATAAATAGAGAGCGCGTTTACCACCGAAGCGCCCACTCCGTGCAAACCGCCGGAAACTTTATACCCGCTGTCTTCTCCGCCGAATTTTCCTCCGGCGTGGAGAGTAGTCATCACTGTCTCCAGCGCGGAAACTTTTGTTTTCTTGTGAGTATCCACAGGTATGCCTCGGCCATTGTCCGCCACACGGATGCGATTGCCCGGAAGCATTACAATTTCAATATCATCGCAAAAGCCCCCCATCGCTTCGTCTCGCGAGTTGTCAAAAATCTCCCAAACCAAATGATGAAGTCCTTCCGGGCCCGTGGTACCGATATACATCCCCGGCCGGCGCCGTACCGGCTCCAAACCCTCTAAAACAGAGATATCAGAAGCATCGTAGTGATGCCCATTCCCGCCTGTTTTTGGGGGACTTTTTTGCTTACTTTCTTTAGCCATATATACTTTCATTATAACAAAAAGATAAAGTTTTTGCCAGTGAAAATTTTGTAATTTTTTGAATAAAAATATGCCAGAAAATTGATGGGGGCGCCGCGCTATGCCGCGCGGCGCCCCCTCCCTCACGAATCCTCCGGCTCCCTTACAAAGGGAGCCAGGGCGGCGGCTTTCGCCGCCGCCCACCACCGCGGAGGCGCGGCGAGGAAGCGCCTCCTTTCGACCTCCGCCGCCGCCCGTGCATAGGCGGCGGCGAGCTCCGCGTTGCTCCACGGTTTCCATGTTAGCATACAAATGCCCCCTCCTTGGGGGCCATGGATTAGCACACACCACGAATGTACTAATCCGCTTTTTATATTAGTTATAAAAACATATATGTCAATTGAAAAACCTTTACTTCACAGTAATTTTTGATTATATTAAAGAAATGGCAAATTATGAAATAACTTCTCTTGAAGAAATAAATATAAAGAAAGATTTAGAATCAAAAAATGATGCTCAAAGCTTGCGTATAAGACGTTACCTTGCAATGCCCGACCTCTCTCGCGCTTCGGGTAGCCCAATTGCTGAAATCGTCAAGCGCATTTTAGACTGTCCATATTTTAAGGATTTGGATATAATCAAAATTCCAGAAATCGTGCCAGCAAGAATAAGTTTTGATTTGTTCGATTTTCCCACCAATCATCCCGCGCGTAGCAAATCTGACACTTATTATGTAGATGAAGATCACATTTTGCGCACTCACACGACAGTTATGTGGTATTACTATCTAGAGGACGAAAAAATTAAAGAGAAAATTAAGAAACAGGAAACAATCGGGTGTTTTTCTTTTGGTAAGGTATATCGCAAAGACGAGATTGACAACAAACACATGAATGTTTTTCATCAAATTGATGGCTGGTATCTCGTGCCAAAAACAATGAAAACTGTCACTCAAAAAGATCTGGAGGATGCTCTTGGAAACATTGCCAAGGCAGTATTTGGTCCGGAAACTAAGTATCGGCTCAATACAGATACTTTTCCTTACACAGATCCATCTTTGGAAATGGAAGTGAAAATTGATAACAAATGGATAGAAGTTGTTGGTTGCGGAGTAGTTAAAGGATCAGTTTTAGAAAAACTTGGTGTCAATTCAAAGAATTACACGGGCTGGGCTTTCGGCTTTGGACTAGAACGTCTAGCAATAGCTAGTATGAATTTACCGGACATTCGTTTGCTTTGGTCCGACGATGAGAGAGTAAAAAGGCAACTCAAGCTTGGACATAAATTTGTCGAGGTCAGCAAATACCCGCCGATTACGCGAGATATTTCTTTCGTAGTGGAAAATGATTTTGTGCCGAATGATTATTTTGATTTCGTGAGGGAAATAGCCCCGGAAATTGTAGAAGAAATAAAACTTTTGGATAAATACGAAAACGCGGAAAAATGGGGCGTTGGAAAAATAAGTTATGCTTACCGCATCACCTACCGCTCTTTAGAGAGAACTCTCACATCCGAAGAGATAGATGAGATTCACAAGAAACTAGAAACAGAAACTGCTAAAATTTTTGGAGCGGTAATTCGCTAAAAATTTCCTAAGATGAAGGCAAAGCTCTTCTACCTACCATTTTACATCTCTTCTTAATTCATCTGCATCGGACATACAATTTATTTAAATTAAACCAATAACACTACCATTATACCAAATCAGCCTCGACAAGGCTAATCTTCCGTCCATTACGACTCAAAACACAACCATTGGTTTTTGGAGGCTTAGCCTCCAAAAATACAAAAATAGTAAAAAACTATTTTTTATAAATCTCGGCCATTTTGCAATATTCGCATTCCGTTACCTTACCATAAGAGTTATACCGACAAGACCGGTTTACCCATTCGCCCTTCTTGACTAATTCGTCATAATCATATATGTCTTTTATCAAAAGCTCAATTTCTTCCGATGTAACCGCGTGAGTATAAATCATTTCTTTTGGATCTTTCGCTTCTAGGTATTCCAATCTGCTTTCAGCAACTTTCACTTTCCCCCATTTCGGTGTACCGGATAAAAGATAAGTATACATAGCGAGCTGGCGAGCCAGATTTGAAAGTCTTCCTTCATCGTCGCGTTTTTCTATATCAATTTTTTTCTTCGGACTGCCTGTCTTGAAATCCGTCACCCGCACATTTTTGCCTCCTAACTTTTCGATAAGGTCAATCCGCCCGTAGATAGAGAGATGCGGAAATCGCTTGTCGGTAAAAGAGACAGGCTGTTCATTTTCCCTGTCTTCCGTAATTTCCTTTAATCTATTTTTAACCCAGAAAGACACTACCTTCGCTACCTCTTTTTCTTCAGGAAGAATTACCTTTTTTAGTTTTAAAATTTTATCAATGGCCTTGTGTACTTTATCTCCGAATTCGAGGCTTTCGGTCTTCAACCCCGGGAGCTGAAGCAAACTTCTGAAATACCATTTCCATGGACACTCAAAGAAATTATTCAGGAGAGACACCGACACCTTCCTGCTTTCGTAATCCTGAGCCACAATTTTTTTCAAATCATCCAGACTGGTGTGTTTTTCTTTATTTTTTTCATTCTTACCAGGACCTGCGACATAAGCTCTCGGATCATTCTTTAAAATATTTTTTTCCGTTTCTTTGGCGGATTGCTTTTCAAAATCAGACGATATATCCGAGACTATATGCGCAAGCTCTTGGTCGCTTCCGGTATATGAAAAAAGCGAGAAAGAAATAACGCAAAATCTCTTGGCTCTCGTTATGGCCACATATAATTCCCGTTTCAGAACTTCCATATTTCTTTTTTCTATTCTTTCATCAAACGATTCCGGGAGAGCAAAGCCTCCATAATGTCTGCTAAAAAAAGATTTTTGGTCCATGTGCCCTATCCAAACATAATCAAATTCTAGCCCTTTGGATCCATGAAGAGTGAGAACTTTCACTCCATCGTCCGGAGAAAAAACGGCAAGCGGTATGTCTTCTCCGTAAATTTCCATTCTACCCAGAAAATCCAAAAAATCACCCAGGGTTAATTTTGGATTTTTTTCGATCCGAGACAGCGCCAGATGAAGCATGGTTCGGATAACTTCGATCCTAGATATCAAATCTCCATGATTAGTGGCCGTATCGAGCAGAAATTCAGCGCCTATTTTCTGAATAAGCGAATAAATCGGCTGACTGGAAAACGCAAGCCATGTTTTCAGCTTCCCCAACCAAGCATTTACTTCGGAAGGAAACAATGTGGAGGTATCTTTTAAGTTCAGTAGAGAGAATTCCCGCATATTGTTCGCTTTTATAAACTCATGAGAACGGATAGGGGGAATCATGGAATGCTTGTCAAAAATACTTTCTGCCAAAACTTGCCCGTCGTCCGGATGAGCCAAGATCTTAAGCACCCGAATCAGGGCAGTAGTTTCCGGTAGATCGAAAAAATCAATCATCCACCCTCCCGCCACCGGAATCCCCATATCTTTAAGGATAGCAATAGCGCTCCGCACCTGGCGATTCTTCGGCAAGAGCACGGCTATTTCATTTGGATCTATTCCGTTCTTGATCTTTTCTCTTATTTCCATTCCCGCGCATATAATCTCATCTCTCGGATAATACGCTTCCACCAAACGCATAGCATGGCTAACTTTGCTTTTACTTTTTAATTTTTCTTTAGTGATAACGCTTTCAAGAAGAGCATGGGAGGAGTCCAGAATTTTCTGGGTAGAACGATAATTTTCCACCAGAGTAATAAGTTTGGCCTTGCCGAAAGTATGCTTGAAATTCTCAAAATATTCAAGCGAGGCTCCGCCAAAGCCGTAAATCAGCTGACGATCGTCCCCAACCACGAAAATATTCGGCTTCTCTACTATCCCCCATACAGCTTTCAAAAATTCATTCTGCGCTCCGCTCGAATCCTGATGTTCGTCCACCAAAACATACAGAAAATTCAATCTCATTTCTTCCGCCGCCTCTTCTGATTCGCGCACTATGGACACCAGGGACTTCAAGATATCGTCGTAATCGAACAAATTTTTTTCTTTTTTCTTTTCTTCGTATACGTAATAAAATTTGGCGGCTTCAAGCGATCTACGCAGGCTCTCTATTTTCCTTTCCGCGTCTTTTTTTAACTCTCCCTTTCTCTCTCCGCGCGAAGATAAACTCGAAGGATCTTTCGAGACAAATTCAATCTCGCTTTTTATTTCTTTTTTGAAATCTTCCGGAGAAATACCCTCTCTCTTTAAAATAGATATCAGACTTCTGAGATCGCGGAAATATCGGGAGGAATCGGATCGGGGCCGTATATGCTCCCAATCATTCTCATATAATATATCGTCAAAAAGCGAAACAGCATCCTTCTCATCCAAAAGTTTAGGTTCCTCCCGCAGACCCAGCGCTTGAAAATATTTACCAAGCATATCCATACCGAAACTATGAAAAGTCGCCACCTTTACTTTGGAGGCTTCCGAGCCGATATATCGGCGCAAGCGTTCGCGCATGGATGCCACCGCGGAATTGGTAAAAGTCAGGCACAGAATGCTGTCAGATTTGGTATCCGTTTTTTTCAGAATATTCCCTATGCGAAGAGCAAGCACCTGGGTTTTGCCCGTGCCCGGACCGGCCACCACCATTACCGGACCCTCTATCCAATCCACCGCCTCCTTCTGCCTAGAATTTAATTTCTTGTATTCTGTTTCAAAAGTTTTATTGTTCATTCTGAAGTTCACTTAAAATTATATCACTAACACAAACTAGCCGCCGATCCGATAAATGGCGGAGAAACGGACGGCCCGTATTTGCATTTTCCCATCTTGCGGAACCGGAGGGATTCGAACCCTCGAGACCTTTCAGCCTACGCGCTTTCCAAGCGCGCGCACTCGACCACTATGCGACGGTTCCAACATTACTAATCTACATTATTTTACAAAAAAAGAAAACTTTTGGAATGTTTTTCACAGTTAATCAGGCCTAAATAATTCTTTCCAAAAAGGCGCCAACAGAATAAGCCACCGCGGCGGCGGCTCCCCCCACAAGAAGGGTCTCAAGGGCGGAGAGTAAGCCGCTTTTGTTCACTACCAGCGCTTTCACCTGACCTATCAAAACAAAAGCGGCAAAGGTAAATATGCAGGAAACAAAAAAAGTGTTTTCTGCCCACAGATCAAAAAGAGCATTGAAGACGTATGGTATGAGCGGAATACTGCCTATTAAGACAAAGGAGGCAAAAGTGGCAAAAGCCTTCTTGGAAGGATTTATTTTTTCCCAACTTTCATTTGAATTCTGAATTTCGCTTTGTTCCCGATGTGATTTTTCCGAAAGATAGTTAGAGGAAGCCATAGAAAATCCGTCCGCGAGCACATTAGAGATGCCGAGGATAAAAACGATAGTCGAGTCCAGATTCGCCCCGGCCGAGCCGGAAATGATGGCAAAAGTGGTAACCGTGCCGTCAAGCGCGCCGTATACGAATTCCTTCAGATATCCATCGAAAAATTTTCTCATCTTTTGGAGATTATAGCATTTTAAAAAATTCTTCTTCCGTTAAAACCTTCACTCCGAGTTTCCTGGCATTTTTAAGTTTCGATCCCGGTTCTGCCCCAGCCACCACGTATGAAGTATAGGCGGAAACAGAACCAGACACTTTGCCGCCCAAGGCGAGAATTTTTTCCTTGGCGATTTCGCGCGACATATTCTCCAAAGTGCCAGTTAAGACAAAAGTGCGTCCTGTTAATTTGCCTCTTTCTCTTTTGTTCGCCTTTTCTATAACTACACCATTCTTCTCCAACTTTTTTATAAAATCTAAATTATTTTTATTTTGAAAAAAATCATGTAAACTTTTAGAAACAACCGGACCAATATTTTCCAAACTGTCTATTTCAGCAAGGACCATCCTTGCTGAAATCCTTGCTGGAATTGCTGAAATTATTACTTTTTCTAAAGTTCCGAAATGAGCGGCTAAATCCCGCGCCGTTTCCTCCCCCACATGGACTATTCCCAGCGCCCAAAGAAATTTATCAAGCGGAATTTTCTTTTTGCTCTTTATCTCATTGATAATATTCTCCGCTGATTTTTTCCCAAAGTGTTCGAGTAACTCTATATCTTCTTTTTCAAGCGTAAAAATATCGGCTGCGTCAGTGATAAGACCTTCGTCCTTGAACCGCCTTAAAATCTTGGGTCCTAATTCGTATATTCCAAAAACAGACACAAAATGTTCTAAATATCTTTCGTCTTTGGCGAAACATTTTTGATTAACACAATAATGAGCGACAGAAGCCGCTGTTCCTAGATTTTTCTTCTCAATTTTTCCGCCACAAGACGGACAGATTTTTGGCATTTTGAATTTTTTTTCTTTGCCGGTACGCAGACGCGGAAGAACTTCCACCACTTTCGGAATTACATCTCCCGCTTTTTCTATCACCACCGTATCCCCCACTCTTAAATCAAGCCTGGTAATTTGATCCATGTTATGAAGGGTTGCTTTCGAGACAGTAGAACCGGCTACTGCCGTGGGCTCAAAAACAGCAAGTGGAGTAAGCACCCCTGTGCGACCTACGTTTATTTTTACCTCCTTAATCACGGTAGTAGCCCGCTCGGCTGGATATTTAAAAGCTGCCATAAACCTGGGCGCTTTGCCTGCTACCCCTAACATATTTTGAAACTCAAGGCTATTGACGGAAACTACCACTCCGTCCGTGCCGTATGAAAAAGAGGGGCGGATTTTTTCAAATTTTCTTATAAAAGATAAAACTTCATCCAGGCTTTTGCATACGACTTCATTTTTGTCCACCTGAAACCCGAGTTTACGAAGAATAATATGTTTTTCAGAATGTGATTTCGGCGCAACTTGGCCTCCATTTGAGATCTCGGCTATGTCGTAAGCGAAAAAATCCAGATGTCTTTCAGCGGCGAGCTTTGGGTCAAGTTGGCGCATACTCCCTGCGGCGGCATTCCTAGTATTGGCAAAAAGTGCTTTATTCTCGCGCTTATTTTTTTTGTTCAATTTTGCAAGAGTAGCTTTGGACATCACGACTTCTCCTCTCACTTCCAAATATTCTGGGTAAGGTAACATTAAAACAAGCGGGATAGAATGTATGGTCTTTAAATTTTCGGTAATATCTTCTCCGATAAGTCCGTCTCCGCGAGTAGCTCCTTTAACCAGCCGACCTTTGGAATATATCAAGGATACGGCCAATCCGTCGAACTTAACTTCGCAAAAGTAATCAAACTTGGAGGCCTTGCCTCCAAGTGGAGGCAAGGCCTCCAAGTTTAAAAGCTTCTTAACTCGCTTCTCCCAATCCCGCAATTCCTCTTCGCTAAACACATCATTCAACGAAAGCATTTTGTTTTTATGATGAACTTTCGCAAATTTTTCAAGCGGTCTGCCAGCTACTCTGTTTTCCGGCGCATTTGAATCCGCAAATTCCGGATATTTGCGCAAAATATTTTTAAGTTCCCTGTTTAAAGAATCAAATACCGCGTCAGAGACTGACGGCTTATCGTATACATGATATTCTTCTCGCAGACACGCGATCTCTCTACGCAGTTTTCCTATTCTTTTCTCCGCATCATCCTTGTTCATTATGCATAATCCGGAATCTAATAAGACACTCTCAATTCCCGCTCGACGCGGTTCTCGCTGGTAGACGCGCAAGAAGAATCACCCGTATTAAATCCTTTGGAAACGATAGTGGAAAGAATATTGGGTCCGCTGGGTGATTTCGTGACGGTTACCACCGCGCAACTATTCCCAGCGCTACCCAATCCTGTAACCACAAAACGCCATGAGGGAGCGGAACCCGTGACTGCGATAGATCTCCCGGCGCAATTTATGGAAGAAACGGTGCCGAATGGAGCGCTGTCTTTGTCGTGAACCAAGGCGCATTCCACTCCGGTATCTGCGGCAAAAAAAGCATTGTTCGCGTCTCTGGCAGAAGAGCCGAATCGAAGCTCTTTCCAAGCCACATTGGCAACACCTAAAGCTATGGAAAAAATAATGCTTGCCAAAGTCGTCGCAAAAAGTATCACAAATCCGGAATTCGACCCGCCATTTAAATTCCGAACAAAATTGTTATTTTTTTGTAATTCTAATTTAATCATTTTATTCCACCCAGTTGAATAAGCTTTCGGAAAAGGTTATCTGGTAATTGCCCGACCCTTGGGTCCAGGATACGGTGGAAAAAACCTTGGTTTCGTTAGCGCTCGTTAGGCTGACGCTGATTTTCCGGACAAATCCGGAATCAGACCCCGCGGCATAGCCATACTTGCCGGTAGCGGAATTGTAAAGCAGAGGAGCGCAGGAACTTCCGCAAGCGATTACATAAATCCCGGTCATTGGCTGGGTTTGGTTGCCATAATTCAAATCCCTGTCATCCAAATAACAGCCATTCGCTTGATGACATCTGGCCCCCGCGCCGGTCATCTTGGTATTGAACGCGGCCCAACCTATTGCTCCGGTAGCGGAATACAAAGTATAAGTATCGCGTATATTTCTCACATACTCGATGCCTTCTTGAGCCAAATAAGCGGCCGTGATTTTCTTTTTCGCATAAACAGTGTCGGAAATACCGGTAGCTAAAACCGACATCAAAGCGATAACGGACAAAGAAAACACGGAAATAGCCACCAGGGTCTCCACTAAGGTAAAAGCTTGATTATATTTTATTTTGTGAAAATATTTTTTCATCATTTTAAATATCTACCAGTCTCTCTGACACGGATGTCTGAAGAAGAAACGGAGTAGTGATGTTCTTTGAGGTCATGACCCCGGAAAGCCTGATGATAATGAAAGGTTGTTGAAGATTGCCCGGATAAGCCTCAGCCCCCAAGACAGAAAAACTGGCGGTATTTACCACTACTTCATCTGGCGTAAGCTGGATAAAACTTGAGGCGCCATTGGTTGACTTGAAAACCTTGCCTCCCGACACATAATACACTCCTTGATCAGCCAAACTTGATCTGTTGCCTTCAGCGAATTCGAAAGCTACCGCCCAGCCGGAAGCGCAACTCCTGGGGGCTCCCAAGGTGCCGGGACTCAAGCTGGCTCCGGCGATAAAACATTGGTAATTGTATCCGGTCCGCAGATTGCGCGACATATCTTCCAAAACAAAACTTAGGCTATCCATGATGGAACGCGAATCCTCGGATTTTAAATGTAAAGCATTCGCATTCAAGAGCGCTCCCAGGCCGGAGACCACGATTACCAAAAAAAGAGAAACAGAAATCATCGTTTCTATCAAGGTGTATCCTTTGTTCATTTGTATTTTTTGATAACGCATATTAATTTATCTGTACTCTGCCCGAAGCATACAGCTTTATGGTAGCCTGCGGGGATTTCGGTGAAACTACGGTAATCTCCAAATGGGAAATATTCGGTCCGAGCGCCACGCTTGATCTTATGATAGCTGAAACATTCGGCCTCCTAAATGATACGGTCGCGTTGCTTAAATTTTGCCCATTCGGATTACCAAGATAAAAAACCTGCAATCCGGAAATCTGGTTTCCTCTGGTAATATTTATTGTCTCGACACACTCTCCGGAGCAACTTGAGCCTTCATATAGATTGTTGCCGTTTAAATCCACGAAATAAACAAAGCTGGTGTTGTTCGAAGTCGGATTGAGATAAACACCGTAAGATGGATTCCAAGTAAGCGGAAGCCCTACCTGTTGGGATAAAGAAGGAAATTGCCCTGAAAGAGCGGCTTTTTGCGCTTCGACAATTCTCAAGGCTATGTCATTAGCCAGATTTTTTATGTCCACCCGCGCCTGAAATTCCCCATAGTTGAAGATAGTGATAGTGGACATAACCGCAAAGATGCTTAAGACCACAATAAGCTCGACATAGGTCATGCCTCTGTTTCGCTTATTATTTTTAAGTTTGTAAAAAATTGAAATCATTTAAAAAAATGGAAAAATGTGAAGTTCAAAAAGAAAAGCAACAATGGCGCTAAAAGCTAAAAAGGGAGCAAAAGGAATTTCGCTTTTCAAGCCATGTTTCCCGGAAAATAAAATAAGCATAATGCCAAAGACAGCCCCGGACCAGAAAGAAAGCACAGCGGCGGAAAGCGCTCGACTAATCCCGATCAGCCACCCCATGGAAAGAATAAGTTTGGCATCTCCCAAACCCATCCAGACACCCTTCGACACAAGCCAGAACAAAGCAAACGGAACGGCAATCAAGGGTCCGGATAAAAATTCAAAGAGAGAAGGCAAATGAAGATGAAAACCGGACCCGTCGAATAAAAAGAGTCCTAAGAAAGATAAAATACCGAGAGAAAGGGCCAAAGAATCGGGAACAATCTTGTGCCGCAAATCATAAAAAGATATCACGACAAGAAGCGAAAAAGCCGTGGCATAGTATGAGAAAGTGGCTAAAAACGCAGGCGGGTTGAAAAATAAAACTTCCTGAAACTTGAGATAGATTCCGGTAAAAACAAAGCCGGTTATCAGCTCCACCGCCGGATAAATAACGGAAATTCTGCTTTTGCAAGATCGGCATCTTCCGGATAGAAAAATAAAACTAAAAAAAGGAACAAGCTCGAACCAAGATAGAACTTTTTGGCAAGACAGGCACGCGCTTCTGCCCCCCAAGCTTCGGTGAGTGCCAAGCCTATAAATGACGACATTCAAAAAACTTCCGATGGTCAGACCGAGGGTAAGAAAAAAAATTGTAAATATGGAAATCATGTATGTCAGCACACAACTATTCTCATTATATAACATAAGCCCAAAAAGCAAAGCCACCCCTTTATGCTTGGGGTGGCTTTGAAAAAATTCTGGAATGGAATTCTTACGGACAAACTGTGGCATCTGCCGCCAAAAATCCTCCTAGAATGGCTTTGGAGGCCCCTGTCGAATCCACGCACCAGGCATCAGCCGGGGTTACCTTGGTGCCCGAGCTTACCGCCCAAGTCAAATCGTCCGCGGCCACATGGCAATTTACCGTAGTGGCTAAACCGGCCGTCGAGAGATCATTATCCACCGTCCCGCCAAGCGCGGTCGCAGCCGCAGTAGTTTGATTAGACACTACCGCATCCGTACATAGCCCGGCATAGGTCTGGTTGTTGTCTTCGAAGATAATAGCCGCCTGCGCCCGGATATTCGCCAGGTTGGCTTTAATAGCGGCATCCGCGCCCTTGGCTCGAGCGGTATTTAAAGACGAAAGCACCACCG
>Ga0155371_104_pt1 | contig 37900 bp, 38 predicted proteins | sample RifCSPhighO2_02_FD_106339 | JGI IMG/M metagenome (GOLD analysis project Ga0155371, IMG submission 106339) | Candidatus Nomurabacteria bacterium RIFCSPHIGHO2_02_FULL_41_18
GATTGGGCTTCGGGCTGTTACATTATACTATAACATTGTGGTATAGTATATCAAGGAATATACTGTTGATAATGAAGAACGAGTCAGCAAAGCTTGGAAAAAACATGAAAATGATCAGAACTGCAAAGGCAATATCGCAGGGCGATATCGCTCGATCACTTGGTGTTAGCCGAGGATTTGTCAGTAATATTGAGAATGGAAAGACAAATCCTACACTTTTAACCATTACAAAATTAGCAAAAGTGCTCGGTGTTTCGACAGATAAACTTTTAAAATAAAATCATGAAAATTATTGATTTAACACTTCCAATATACACGGGAATGCCAGTGTACCCAGGTGACCCAGAAGCATCTATTGAACTTATCCAAACTATTGAAAAAAATGGTTGGAATATGAGGCGCATAGAAATGAATACTCATGACGGTACACATGTAAATACCCAAGTGCATGGTGTAGTAGATGGAAATAATCTTGATAATTATCCTCTCGAAAAATTTTGTGGCATTGCAAGAATTTACACTTCATTTGGAAATATAAATTCCAACGAAGGTATTATTTTTCGAGATCAAAATATTGATAAAGAAATAGCTAAACAAATTAAAACTATTCGTCCTCGTTTTGTTGGTTTATCAAGTAGTTTTGAATTTGATGTTGATATAGAAAAAGACCTACTGAAAGAAGATATAATTTTGTTTGAGAGACTAACTAATTTAGATCAATTACCTGAAGTATTCGACTTTTACGGCATGCCTCTAAAAATCCAAAAAGGAGACGGAAGTCCTGTTAGAGCTTTTGCCGTTATTATATAATATGAAAAAGAATTTGGATGTAATGATTGGTGGAATATTGCCAAAAAAGATAATACAAAAGTATGACTCACCTTTATATGTGTATGATTCAGAAATGATTCAAGAAAAATGCAGAATTCTTAAAAAGAATTTTCCCAAAATAAATTTTTTCTATGCTTGTAAAGCAAACACCAACCCTGAAATTCTGCGATTGATTAAAAAACAAGGGGTTGGGATTGAAACTGTAAGTCCTGGGGAAATTTCTGTTGCCAAAAAAGTTGGCGTACCAGTTTCAAAAATAACATTTACTTGTGGAAGTATCAGCGAAGAAGAACTTATTTGGGTAGCAAAACAGAAAATTAGAATTCATTTAGATTCTCTTCGACAAGTTGAAATTTTTGGGAAACATTTTCCAGGTGAAGAAATATCAGTTCGTCTTAATCAAGGTATCGGTGCCGGACATCATTCTCACGTCATTACTGGTGGACAAGAAAGTAAATTCGGGATAAACCTCGCTGATGTTGGAAAGTTAGAGAAACTGGCAAAAAAATATAATTTGCGTATCATCGGACTTCACCAGCATATCGGTTCAAATATTTTAGATGTATCGATATTTATGAAAGCTGTGAATGTCCTATGCAATACGGCCATGAACTTTCCCGATTTGAAACATCTTGATTTTGGTGGTGGTTTTGGGATTCCATATAAACCCGAGGAAAAAAAGTTTGACATAGAGTTGCTAGGCAAAAAAGTTATGGCACGAATCTCTGCTTTTACCAAAGAATATGGACACAGTTTAGAGATTTCGTTTGAACCCGGCAGATATCTTGTTGCTGAGAGTGGAAGTCTCCTTGTAACTGTAAATGATATAAAGCACAATCTTACAAAAATTTTTATCGGTGTTGACTCGGGCTTCAATCACCTTATTCGTCCGGTGATGTACGATTCATATCATGAAATTATAAATACAAACAAAAACCGAAAAAGAAAAGGAAAAGTTACAGTTGTAGGAAATATTTGTGAATCAGGAGATATTTTTGCAAAAGATCGTCGTATTTATTTTCCAGAGTATGGTGATATTTTATTAATAAAGAATGTTGGAGCATATGGTTATGTGATGAGTTCTAATTATAATTCACGCCATCGCCCTAGAGAAATTTTGATTTTAAACAAGAAACTGAAAGTCGTGTAACTATTCTGAAGCCTCGGGCCTATTCCGTTTTGGGCGTCGTTACATAACCACAAAATGATATACTATCACTAGCCCAAAGGAATGTCCGAGGCGAATGAGAGTAATAGAGTTACCACACAAGGTCAGTAGTACAGTAGTTTGAATTCCGTCAGTTTCTCCCTTTAAGGAGAAGCTCGCCCGAAGCCCAATCGCCCATTCCGAAAAAAGAAATCCCGCGCAAAACAAAACGAGAATGGGAAGCGATGGGGATGAGGGCGGACACAGAACAGCAGAAGCGGAGAGACACTGCCCCCACAGTGTCTCGGAGCGGATGCTGGGCTGTGACGGAATTCGTATCGGGGCGTACGATTTAGTTTAGAGCCACCACGCGCTTCGCGCGTACACATTAGCAGTTGTCATCAGGATTTAGCTCGAAATAGTTTCGAACTTTGTCCAACAAACACCGCCAGTTAGGAAATGAAGTCATTGGCTCGCCCTCTGTGAGGGCTCGCCAGCCGTTTTTCGGGGAAATTTCAAGCCGTTTTGAATTCAGTAAGGCTAGAAGTGGGCTTTTTGAATTTTTATTGCTCAAATTTCAAATTGATGATTTAATGAAATAACCCATGAAAGTTTTTAGAAATGGTTTAGTGACAGGGTTAATTTTACAGCTAACCATAGGTCGTGAAAGGGAGTTTATTAAAAGCGATATTTAAGTTTGGAGAAAAAGATGTAGTTTTAGATAAAGAAGTAAATATTGTTAACGAGCCATAAAAATATGAACGAAAAATTACCTTTAGGAAAATATGAAAATTACAAAGGAAATCAATATGAAGTTATTGGTGTTGCGAAACATAGCGAAACCTTAGAAGAATTAGTAGTTTATTGCGCTTTATATGGCGAACATGGTTTATGGGTTAGGCCATTGAAAATGTTTTTAGAAACAGTAGAAGTTGAGAACAAGAAAATTCCAAGATTTAAATTTATTGGAAATTAGAAAAGAATTTGCCGCCCCTCCTTCGCATAAAGCTACGGAGGGCAAAGCAAAGAAAAACTTGAATTGTCAAAGTTCAGGATTTTGGTTTGGAATTTTTGGCCAAGCCCCGCCGCCTTTGGTGGCAAAATGCATCCGAACTACTTTAAAATACTCCGTCTTTGGTCGCTAAAGCAACCCATGGCGGATGCAATCCGCATTTGTTATATTGTCAATATGGCTGATTTTAAATCAAGAATTACTGGCATGCTCTCTAGAATTAAGGATTGGGATATTAATATTCTAGCAAGAGAAGTTGTAAAAGAATTGGATAGATTTCTTATTGCCAAACTTGCTAAGCAAGAAGTAATTTTGTCCCGGGATGATAAAAGAGAAATTATAGAAAAAGGCAATGCAGTCATCGATTCAGAAGAATGGGTCGAACTGGATGCGGCTATTTTAAATTTTGAACAAAAAATTGCATCCTTGGTTGATTTATACCCCGGGGAAATAGAATTCGCGGTTGCAACACACCTGCAATCAATCTTCGCAGAAGTAGCGGAATGGACGGATAGATTCTCAGAAAAAAGAGTAGAGACTCCAAATAAAGATAATGAATCGGCAAAAAAAGGGGGGATTGTTCTGCCGTTTAGGCCTGAGAAGGGTAGACATTAAATGATTCATAAATTTATTTCAAAAGTTCTAGTTTGCTCTATCCGCTAAAGCAGGATAAAATATATCTATGGATACTGAAGAAAATATGGAAAAAAATTTTACGGAAAATTTGGGTGATATCCTCGCCTGGTCGGCGTTGGAATACGAAGAACGAGAACGCGGAGTAAACTGGTTCTGGGCGCTTGGAGTGATAATCATCACTGCCGTGGCTACTTCGGTAATTTATAACAATTATTTTTTCGCTGTGTTAATTTTGCTTGGCGGAGGACTGCTTTGGTTCTTTGGCCGCAAATCTCCGGAGTTAATAGAATACAGGATCTCTGAAAAAGGACTCCGGATTAAATCGCATATTTATCTCTACTCCAATATTAAATCCTTCTGGGTAAAAAAAGAAGAAAAGCCGACTCTTTTTCTTAAAACCGAGAGATTCTTTATGCCGGTACTTTCCATACCAATAGCCTCGGAAGATGCGGAAAATATAAAAAATATTTTTCTTTTAAAGAATGTCCCGGAAGAAGAAATGTGGGAACACCCATCGGAGAAAATAATGGACACGCTGGGTTTCTAAAAAATTCTTTCTTTACCTTCTGCTCGAAAATTGATAATCTGGGCTTTAGAGCTCTCGTAGTTCAACGGATAGAATACAAGATTGCGGATCTTGTGATCCAAGTTCGATTCTTGGCGGGAGCACAGCTAATTTGACTTTTTCTATAGATATGCTATAATGGACAGATGCATGCAAAATACGCGCAAATTAGATTTTTAAATAAAATTTATATTTTATTGGCAGTTTTGGCGGTATTTCTCGCCTTAGCTTCCACGGCTTCCGCCGCTGTTTCGGTGGTGATTCCCGGAATTCAGAGAGAATATCTGGATCAAAGCGGAAACAACATTCATCCGGAAGGAAATTGGGAAAAAATCCTTTATTTGAAATATAATGAAGCCGGGATTCGCTTAAGACTAAAATATATAATCAGCGGTCCGGTATCAAGCTGTGTCGGTACTGGAGATCTGTGGAGTAACCCGAAAAACTCTTATTCCGACACTGATCCTGTCTACGCTCAAACTTTCGGCCCCAGCACCAAAACTGCCGGCGTCAGATGCACAGGCACCGACGGCAGTATTTCTGAGGATTATGCGACAGTAGTTCTACCGGGACCATCCGCGCCTATCCCCCCTATTCCCCAAAATCCGACTGCTTTTCTCAGCGCCAACCCGGTAAACATCCAAGTAGGCCAGAATTCCGTTCTTTCTTGGAATTCAACCAATGCAACTTCTTGTTTTAATTCATGGAATGAAAACAACTCAACATCCGGAACTCAAGCGGTCTTCCCTTCATCCACCACAACCTACACCATCATTTGTAGCAACACCATCGGAGCAACCAATGCTTCGGCGACAGTCAATGTCTCTCAAGTTCAAGTTCAAAATCCAACAGTTTCCATTTTCGCTAATCCATCAAGTATCAACTATGGGGGAAATAGCATAATAACTTGGAGCTCGACAAATGCAACTTCGTGTAACGCAAGTGGCGGCGCAAACGGCTGGGCGGGAACCAGAAATACGTCAGGAACTTTCAATACCGGATCTTTAACAAATACAACAACTTATGACATCTACTGTACAAATACCGCGGGGGCGTATGTTTATAACTCGGTTTCAGTGAGTGTGGGAAGCCAAATTCCAACATATGCATATCCGACATCTTATACTTACCCAAATCCATATCCTATTCCTTACTCTATTCCTTATCCGACTACTTCATACATTGCTCCATATACAACTCCGGCAGTCGTTCCTTCTTACCAATATCAAAACCTTACTCCATACATTGCGCCTTTAAACACGGCGTCTACAAGAGTAACAAGAACTACTGTGGCGACTAGTGGGGTGGGAATTGCGTCTTTGGTAAAACTTTCTGTTGATGGAGGAGAAGAGCCGGTATCTATAAATGATAAGCGCGCATACCATATAATGTGGCAAAATGAGAGCAACCAAAATCTAACAAAAGTTGTTTTGCGAGTAATCCTGCCTGATTCAATGACATTCGAATCTTCAACTTCGGGATCATTCAACGCCAAAGACAATATTTTAACTTTTAACATCGACACTCTTTCTGCGGGACAGGGAGGAGAAATATTTCTAACCGCAAGCATCAATACAAATCTGCAAAATAATCAATTCATCGTGGTGGTGGCCAATTTGGTTTATACCAATGAAGCTGGAATTCAGGGAGACGCGACAGCTTACGCCACTCATCGTGTATTTTTCGGACAAGGCGGAAATTCTCTGGTTGCAAGCGTGTTCGGTTTTGGCTTTTTACCGGGAAGCCTTTTTGGATGGTTGCTTCTTATTATCTTTATTCTTCTTCTTGCTCTAATCTTCCAACAACTCTTCATGCACCCAGCAGAAATTAAAAGTTTGGACCCCGAAGATCATCATTAATTAAAAAGTTATTTGCCCAACGCCCATTTTTTCAGGTTTTCGTAAGTGTCTTCCCCGCAGATCCATTTATTAGTTTTTAGATTATAGAAAAAAGGCACACCGCCGCAGAAATTTTTATCAAGTTCAAGAAGACGTTTTTCATTTTCTTTATTATGCCAGACTTCCAGGCTCTCAATTTTTATTCCTTCTTCTTTTTCCAAACGCTCCACCAACTCGTGCATGTGCACGCAGTGCGGACATTCAGTTCCATAAAATTCTAGTAAATGAGACATAAAGATAAGGCGGAGCTCCGCTAGACAGATTGCTTTCTAAATAACATATCCTAACGAACTAACTTTGATAATCTGGATTTCTTGCGAGCGGCGTTGTTCTTCTTGATCACTCCCCTTTGCGCCGCTTTGTCGATAGCCTGGAAAGCGCCCGAGAGCATTTTAGCGGCTTCGGCTTTGTCGGCTTTCGCGAGTTTTTCGATTTTCTTGATTATATCCTTCATCGCGCGCTTCCTGGCATCATTAAAAGCCTTCTTGCGCAGGGACCCGCGAATGGCCTTTTTGGCTGACTGTGTAATTGGCATAGGCGTAATCTAGCAGAAAATTGTTAAAAATGCAAATAAATATTTATGTTATAATGAGTCGATGATTGGTAGCATCAAGGGAAAAATAATATTAAAAACAGAGAAATATCTGATAGTCGAGACGGCTGGAGTCGGTTATAAAATAAATGTCTCGCCTGATGTATTATCTAAAGTGAACGCCAAAGACAAAGAATTTTTCTTTTTTATTCATACTCATGTCCGCGAGGACTTATTTGATTTATATGGATTTCTGGAAAGACAAGAATTGGAATTTTTTGAAATGCTAATAAATGTCTCCGGCATCGGACCGAAGGGCGCGCTTTCTATTTTGGGCATTGCATCGCTTGATACACTGCGCAAAGCCATCAGTACCGGAGACACAGCCTATCTGACAAAAATCTCCGGCATCGGCAGAAAAACCGCCGAAAAAATCGTAATTGAATTACGGGATAAAATAGACGAAAAGAAATCAGGCGCTTCCCTGCAGGGAGAACTGGACGCCATGGAAGCGCTCAGGTCCCTGGGTTACTCTCAAAACGAAATTAGGGAAGCGCTGAAAAAAGTTGATCCGGAATCTGGCATCAACGCTAAAATTAAAGAAGCCCTAAAAATTTTAGGGAATAAATGAGATGCCGGAATTACCAGAGGTGGAGACAACCACTAGAGGATTAAGAAAAGCAATTGTAGGACTTACTATTAAAAATGTATGGACTGACCTCAACACAAAAGATAAGCGCCAGAAGGAAGCAGTAGCCAATCCAAAATTTTTTGCTTATTTTAGAAAAGAAGTTCTAGGCAAGAAAGTAATAAGTGTAGAACGAAGAGCAAAAAATATCTTAATAAATCTTTCTGATTCGAAAACTATTTTAGTGCATATGAAAATGACCGGACATTTTTTATATGGCAATTACAAAAAAGACTCCATCAATCGCTTTATTCATTTTGTGATTACTTTTAATGATAAGAAAAAATTATATTTTTCCGACATGCGAAAATTCGGGAAAATCACACTTTTAGATACGGGAACCGCTCATGACACAAAACATTTGAACAATATAGGTCCCGAACCATTGGGAAAACGATTCACAATCACGAATTTCAAATTACGAATTTTGAGAAAGCAAAAAGGAAAGATAAAAAGTGTTTTGATGGATCAAAGCGTGATCGCCGGCATTGGCAATATTTATTCCGATGAAATACTTTGGCGCGCAGGCGTACATCCAGAACGGCCTGTAAAGAAAGTTCACGATCGTGAACTAAAGTTAATTTTCAAAGCCACGAAAGAAACTCTCAAAAAAGGTATAGATTTCGGCGGAGATTCCATGTCCGACTATCGCAATATCCACGGCCTCCCGGGGAAATTCCAGCTTCATCACCAGGTATATAGACGCACGGGCAAAAAATGCAGAAAACCAAAATGCGGCGGGGTAATAAAAAGAAAAATAATAAACGGCCGCAGCGCGCATTTTTGTAATGTGCATCAAAAATAATTATCGGTTGTAATGTGCTAGGTGTGCTAGGTCTTGCCTAGCACATTACAAAAAACTCTGTGAAACTAGATATTAAGAATTTTAAAAAGCGCCACTCCCAGAGCCACAGATACATTCAGCGATTCTTTTTTGCCTCGCATTGGGATCTCAGCTATTATGTCGCATTTTTTGAGAATGTTTGTTGGTAACCCGACCACTTCCGCGCCGACAATGAATGCATTCTTGTTTTTCAACTTTACTTTTTTATAATCAATAGATTTTTTATCTTGCTCTATGGCTACAATAAAATATTGTTCCTGTTTCAGTTTCGCTAGAAGTGAAGAAATACTTTTTTTCTCCTCCCACGGCACGTATTCCTCCGCCCCGAGTGCGGATTTGGCCAGATCTTTGCGCTTCCTGCCAAATCGATCGAGCGGCGTGGGCGTATACCCCGTCAAATAAATTTTATTTACCCCCGCCGCGTCAGCCGTGCGAAATATAGAGCCGACATTCTGTGCGCTACGAACATTGTGGATTATTAAAATATTTTCTTTGTTTTTTCTCATACTTAAAACTATTCGCCTATTCGCGCGAATTAGAGATATGTTAATTAAAAAAGTTTTGATTGGACATTTTCTAATTTTAGCTTTTCAGGAGTAGTTATTTCTTTTTCTTCTTCCAGTTTTCCGCTGGTAACTTTAGTCAGCGCGGCTGGAAGTTTTTTGAAAGTTCCTTCAAACATATTTAGGGCTTCCGTGCCGCGCAGCGCCGCCGCGGGGTGCAACATCGGCAGGATAAAAAGCCCGTTCATTTCAAAAAGTTTCCCCTGGTCCCTGGTAATCTTGGCTAGGGGTAAGAAATAATTCATGGAAAATCTGCCGAGCGGCACTATTATTTTAGGAGCAATAATTTCTATTTGCCGCGCCAAATATGGTTTATAATTTTCTATTTCTTCCGGCAAGGGGTCGCGATTCTCCGGCGGGCGGCGTTTCACTATGTTGGTAATATAAACATCCCTCTCCTGCCAGCCAAGGTCCCGAATATTTTTGCGCAAGAGCTGGCCGGCCCGGCCTACAAACGGTCTCTTTTCTTGGTCTTCGTTAAAACCCGGCGCCTCGCCGATAAAAAGAACCTCGCAATCGGGATTGCCCTCCCCGAAAACCAAATTGGTCTTAAGCGGCAAGCTTTTGTCCCCTGCCATTTCATTTTGTAATTTATCCAGTTCGGCAACTTTATCCATACCCCAATTATACTACTTCAAAAAATTCCTGCCGCGAAGGTTTTTATGATAAGAAATTGCGAATCGGTGCGCCTCGCTGTTTGCTAGCAAAATTGCTGATTTGTGCTGTTTTATTAATTTTTCATCGCCAATTATGGATTTGGGTTTGTGGCGTTCATCTTTTATCAGAGCTACCGTTCCAATATTTAAGTTCAATTTTTTCAAAACTTTTTTTACCACATTCAATTGGGCGATTCCACCGTCAACAACAATCAAGCTGGGGTAAGCCCATTCTTTGTGCGCCAGACGTCTCTCCAAAATTTCTGCCAACGCACCTGTATCATTTATGTTATTTTGCGTTCTGATTTTGAATTTTTTATATTCTCTTTTTTTTATCTCTCCATTCTCCACGACAACCATTACCCCCACCATATTTTTGCCTCCCATGTGAGCGATATCGTAGGCTTCGATGCGGTAGTTTGGGTCCCCCCTCTCCTTTTCAAGGAGAGGGGGGGAGTAAGGTAAATCTTTAAGCAAAGCAATATCATTAATATGATCCAAGGCAAAGATCTGATTGCGAATTTTAGCTGCCAATTCAAAATTTCCGGCTTTTGCTTCTACTTTCATTTCTCTTTTTAAATTCTGCAGAATTTTTTTCTTTTTGCCGCTAAAAAACAATTTCAGATTTCTGATGTCTTTTTTATACTTTTCTATACCTTCCTTATTTGAAATACTAGGCACCAAGTTTACCTGTCTATAAAACTCGTAGCTGGTTTTTGATTTGTCATCCAAATATGGAAAAATTTTTCTAATTATTTTCAGCGCTTCTTTTAATTGACTCCCGTTGGTATATGGCCCATACATCTTGTTCAACAATGAGGGGAGAACATTATAACCTCGCACGATTAAAACTTTCGGCAACTTTTCCTGCGTAATACAAACATAATTCCAACTCTTGTCATCCTTGGCGTCCGTATTGTATTTGGGCTGATATTTTTTAATTAAGTTTGCTTCTAAAATAAGCGCCTCCAAGACAGAGTCCGTCACGATCCAATCAATTTCATCGGCCTCTGCCGCCATTTTCTCCACAAGCGGCCCCCTCATGTCAAAGAGTCCCTTTGACATATAGCTTCGCACCCTATTTCGGAGCGAAGTGGCTTTGCCGATATACAGAATATGGCCGTTTTTTTTAAACAAATAGACGCCGGGTTTATCTGGAATATTTAATTTTTTAATTGACTCAATTTTCATACTCCGATTCTCCTATATAACACGAAAACAACAATTAACAAAATTATTCATTCAGCCAAAACCAAATTTAAAAACCGAAATCATCGCAGACAGGAACTGATCAGATTCGTTAATTATTACAATACGGTCAAGCCTCACAAGGGAATTAGCAGTCGAACCCCTTTGGAGCAATTAACAGATTATTTTTATCCCCAAGAATTGTGAAGAACGCTCTCGATTCTTACAGCTTATTGCATATAAAATAGAAAGACCTCGCGAGAAGCAGAGCTTTCACGAGGTCTGACGAACCTCGTGGTTCGTACTTGTCATAGACAAGTTTTAGATAATATTAAGAATCACTTACCCGAGAGCCTCCGCGCCCCAAAAAAAATTGGCGCGGAGGCTCAAGAACTCAAGAGGGTCAAGCCCTCAAGAGATCAAGTGGCATTTCCCGGGAGGCACCTACACCGACAAGGACGCTCGGGTTGCCGTCCCAGCTGCTGACGACGAGGCCGTTGCCGACCCAGTTGCCCACGCACGAGACGAAACCGGCGCCGACCTGCGAGGTCTTTACCGTGCGCTCCGCGCAGGCGGCCCAGCGAGTGCCGTTGGGGCGTTTGCCGGTGCGACGAAAACAGAGAATGTTTTTCGTCACCTCTTCAATCGTCGTCGGCACCCGGTACCCGGCGGGGAGCATCGCCGCCTGATCTTCGGGCGACTTGCCCGTTGAACCGGGGACGATTTCCCGCAGGGCGACATACAGGCGGGGCTCGAGGACGGCAAGGTCGGTGTGGGGCTGACCGGTATGCCAGGGATTGGTCGCGAAATAAAACTTCGGCTGGTCAGGTCCCGGGTGAACCTCTAACCACTTCGCGACCGTGAGCGGCGACCCGTCGAGCGCCGGCATCCCGAGGAATGCGAAGTGCATTTCCAGCACCCGCTTCCTCGAGTAGAACGGGCACGGGCCCTGCAGGATTTCCTCGATCTGCGGGTCCAACTTTTCGGTCGGGCCGTAGAAGTTGGCCCAGTCAGCGCTCCCGAAGATCCGAACCCGCGGGTCCCTCTGTACGATGGTCATGACTTTTTCCTTACTGCCCGATTCGCCCGGGCTTTTGCGGCGTCGTCTTGGTGAGTGTAGAGAGACGAGCTTTTTAGGTCCTAGAATTTTAAGGCCCGAAAAGCTCGCCTCTTTAATGATTCTTTTGAAGAACTTTACCCTATAATTATACACTATTTGGAGAAAAAAGTAAAGGACCGCCGTAATTTTCTAAACCAATACTCCCCAAGATAGGATTTCACTAACTATTGGATTATCCACTTCTTTCAAGTTTTTTGGATTGAGGGGGTAGGGTTCAATGCGAGAATCTACCCGGCGGGCTTTTCGAAATAACATCTGCATTTCTTCCAAATCGTTGCGCCCGAAAGAAGGAGAAACAACACAGATGTCTATATCACTTTCTGGACGAGTATTGCCTTTGGCTTGTGAACCAAAAATAATCATGGAATCAATAAGGATGCGATCATTCTCTAGAGAGGAACGAAAAGACTTGGCTGCCTTTATTATATTTTCTGGAAGTACTTTTTTAACCATGTTATGAATTCTTCGGCTTCTGATAAATATTTTTTCGTATATTTTTCGGTGGCCATTTTGTAAAATTGATTTTTATAATCATCATATCTAGCTTTTATATTGAAAGTGGTAATGTCAGAAAGTAAATCCAACTGGTCTTCCGAATACTGGATGCCGGTAGCTTCGGCCAAACGGACTAGATTATGTTCGTATGGTGCGGGCTTTGAGGTTCTAGCCACGATTAAACCTTTTAGCAATTTTTCTATCGAAAGATGCAAAAAGAAAAGACAATAGGAAAACCTTTGGCTGGCAAAAAGATTCCGTGAGAGATCGAAATCACTGTCGGAAGCATTCACCCAGTATTCCACAATCTCTTTCTCTTCCATCCTTGAATGATAACATAAAATTGGAAAGTGGCCAATCTCATTTCTTTAACGCTCGTTTCAAATACCCCGAACGAAAGCCTGCGGCTTCATACGGGGCAGGCTTCCCCTATTTACGGAGAGCTCTTTTTAAGTATTTCCCCGTGTAGGAATTTTTATTATTCGCCACTTCTTCCGGTGTGCCTTTGGCCACCAGGTTGCCGCCGTGGACTCCCCCTTCCGGGCCGAAGTCGATAATATAATCCGAGCTTTTAATGATGTCTAGGTTGTGTTCTATCAAAACAACAGTATTGCCTTTGCTGACAAGCTTATTCAAAACTTCCAGAAGCTTATGCACATCATCGTAATGTAGCCCGACAGTCGGTTCGTCTAAAAGGTAAATCGTTTTTTCTAAGTGTGGGCGATAAAGCTCGCTGGAGATTTTTACTCTCTGCGCTTCTCCGCCGGAGAGAGTGGTGGCGGATTGGCCAAGCTCTAAATAACCCAAGCCTACATCCATAAGGGTTTGCAATCTGTCGGAGATAGCCGGAATATCTTTGAAAAATCGCAGCCCTTCCTCTACCGTCATATGCAATACCTCGTAAATATTTTTCTTTTTATATTTCACTGTAAGTGTTTCTTTATCAAAACGTTTTCCTAAACAAACATCACAGGTAACATACACAGTCGGCAAAAAATGCATTTCCACCGCGATCATGCCGTTCCCTTCGCAAGCCTCGCACCGGCCGCCTTTGACGTTGAAGGAAAAACGGTTGGCCTTCCAGCCGCGCAGACGCGCTTCTTCGGTCAAAGCAAAGAGGTCGCGGATGTGAGTAAAGGTGCCGGTGTAAGTAGCGATATTTGAACGCGGGGTGCGGCCAATCGGAGACTGATCTATCAGAATGGCGCGGGAGAGATATTCCGTCCCGGAAAAAGAAGCGCAATCAAAAACTTTCGCCGCGCGATATCTGCGCTCGAGCCGGGCTTGCAAATTTTTATAAAGAATCTCGTACATGAAAGAACTTTTTCCGGAGCCGGAAACGCCAGTGATCGCGGTCATTACCCCAAGAGGCACTTCCACATTCAAATTATTGATATTGAAAATTTTCCCGCCCGCAACACGAAGCGCTCCTTTGGCATAACGGCGTTTTTTAGGAATTTCTATTTTTTCCTCTCTTCTAAGATAAGCAAGCGTGCGTGAATTATTTGTATTTTTTCGAGTGGTTAATAATTCTTCCAGATACCCGGAAACAATAATCTCCCCTCCATGTATTCCCGCCTTCGGCCCGATATCCACGATGTAGTCTGAAGCGTAAATAGTGTCTTCATCGTGCTCGACAATCAAAATCGTGTTGCCCAAATCACGAAGATTTTGCAATGTTTTTATAAGCCTGTCATTATCTCGCTGATGGAGACCTATTGTCGGCTCATCAAGAACATAAAGAGCTCCCACCAATCGAGAGCCAAGCTGGGAGGCCAGACGAATGCGCTGGGCTTCTCCGCCGGAAAGAGTGTTGGCCTTGCGGGAGAGTTGTAAGTAATCCAGGCCCACATCCAGCATAAATTGCAACCGGGCTTCAATTTCTTTAACCACTGGTAAGGAAATTTCTTTCTCCTGCTCCGAAAGTTTAAGATTTTTGAAAAAATTATGCGCGTCTTTTATGGAAAGAGAAGAAAGTTCTAAAATATTCACTCTCCCCGAGGCAAGACCTAGGGACTTTTGCTTTTTAATATTTGCCCCTAGGTCTTGTCTCGGGGAAGCAGTCAAAAAAACATTCAGTGCTTCCACGCGCAATCGCGCGCCGTGGCAAGAATCGCACAGCTCTTCCCCCATAAAATATTTTGAACCGAGGCCGTTGCAGGCGGGGCAAGCCCCGTAAGGAGAGTTGAAGGAAAAAAGCCTTGGCTCGACTTCCGGGAAAGAAAAGCCGTCGTTCTTGCAGGCGAATCTGGCGGACATGATGAATTCTTCATCATTGATTTTTACTATAACCAAACTGTCTGATTCAATTAAGGCTCGTTCAATCGCTTCCGAAAGTCGTATCCTTGAATCTTCTTTTTTCAGTCCGTTAATTAAAAAGCTGTCCACCAAAACATCAATATTATGCGCTTTGGTTTTTGAAAGAATAATTTTCTCGCGAAGCTTTTTCATCACACCATCCAAACGAATTTCGGAAAATCCCTTTCCCAGCAAATCGTAAAGCAATTGATAATATTCTCCTTTGCGCCCGCGAACCACCGGAGAAAAAACGCTGACTTGCGTGTCAAAGATGCCCTTTGACACTGATTTTTTATCAAAGGGCATCTTTGACAAAACAAAATTCAAAATTTCTTCGTTGGAAAGTTTTTTTATTTCTTCCCCGCATTGCGGACAATACGGATGCCCGATACGCGCATACATCACCCGCAGATAATCATAAATTTCCGTGATAGTGGCTACTGTCGAGCGCGGATTGTTGGAACGGGACTTCTGGTCGATGGAAATGGCTGGCGAAAGCCCTGTGATTTCATCTACATCCGGCTTGGGCATTTGATTCAGAAACTGCCGCGCGTAGGAAGAAAGCGATTCCACATAGCGTCTCTGTCCTTCGGCAAAAATGGTATCAAAAGCAAGTGAACTCTTCCCGCTTCCCGAAACGCCAGTAATGGCAATCATTTTATTCCGCGGCATCTCCACGTCAATATTCTTGAGATTGTGTGTACGTGCGCCCTTTACTATTATTTTATCTATGTTTTTCTCTTTCATAAACTAAACCGCACCCGCCGTATAGATAGGGGGTGTATATCTCTTGTATAGCACAAAAATAATAATTAACAAAACTTGTCTCTATTTTTCTCTTGTGCTAGGTGTGCTAGGCAAGACCTAGCACATACTGACCCGCGTTTTTAATACTCCAATTTCGTCTCTTAGGATCGCTGCCGTTTCAAAGTCTAATTCCTTTACAGCTTTGTTCATTTCTTTTTCTTTCAATTTTATTATTTTTTCATAACTAAATTTTCCTTTGCCGAATACCTGCAAGTCTAAAGAAAGTTCTGTATTCACCGCCTTGCTATGTTCGCTCTCCAACTCTTCCGTAATATCTTTTATTTTTTTGATAATCGTCCTGGGAATGATGCCGTGTTTTTTATTATGGGTAAGCTGGATATCACGCCGTCTTTTTGTTTCCCTGAGCGCATTCGCTAGCGCTTCAGTCATGATATCCGCATAGAGAATAACTTTCCCCTCACTGTTACGAGCCGCGCGGCCGATAGTCTGGATAAACGCTGTTTCGGAACGAAGAAAACCGGTTTTATCGGCATCTAAAATGCCTATGAGCGCAACTTCCGGCAAATCCAGTCCCTCGCGCAGAAGATTTACCCCGACCAAAACATCAAAATTTCCTTTTCTAAATTGCGTTAAAATTTTAATTCTTTCCATGGTCTTTATATCGCTATGCAAATACTCGGCTTTGATTTTTTTATCCTTAAGATAAAAGGAAAGATCTTCCGCCATTTTTTTCGTCAATGTAGTCGCCAGCACCCGAAAACCCTTTTTGATTGTTTTCTCTGTCTCTGAAATAAAATCCTGAATTTGGCCGGGGTAGCGAACATGCTCAAAGGAGTCTTCGCTGCGACCAGAAAGTGCTTGCCCTCCCAGGACAGAGTGCAGACGACGGTGAGCATGTTCGCTACCCCGACCTTCGGAAACAGGCCGCACTATCGTCTCTGGATCTACCAATCCCGTCGGTCGAATTATTTGTTCAATAATTTGCCCGTTTGAGCTATGTTCCTGCTCTCCTGGAGTGGCGCTGGTATAAATCACCGGTCCGATGCGTTTTTCAAATTCCTGATATTTCAAAGGCCTATTGTCTTTGGCGGAAGGCAGGCGAAAACCGTATTTCACAAGAGTATTTTTGCGCGAAGCATCTCCGGCATACATGCCCTGGAGTTGGGGGAGGGTAACGTGAGACTCGTCAATAATAGTTAAAAAATCGTTTTTAAAATAAGACAATAGAGTTTCCGGTGGTTCACCTTCGCGTTTACCGGAGAGGTGCCTGGAATAATTTTCAATACCGCTACAGTATCCAATTTCTTTCATCATGGCCAAGTCATGGTTTGTTCTGCGTTTTATTCTTTCAGCTTCTAAAAACTTTCCTTCTTTCTTGAATTTTTTTAACTCAACTTTTAATTCTTCTTTTATATTTTTTAGCGCCAATTTCAATCTTTCTTCTTCGGTAATAAAATGTTTAGCCGGAAAAATAAAAAGGTTTTTTTCTTCTTTAATAATTTGCGAAGAAATGGGATCGATTTTTATTATTCTGGAAATCTTGCCCAGAAAGAGCTCTATCTGGTACATTATTGTTTCGGATACCGGCATAAGCTCCACCCGCGAACCCAGTGAACGAAATGTGCCAGACTTCAAATCCGCATTAGTGCGCTCAAAATGTATTTCGATTAATTTTTTCATCAAAGTCGTACGATCCATCTTCATCCCCACTTCGAGTTTTAAATTCACTTTTTCATATTCTTCCGGAGAGCCCAAGCCGTAAATACAGGAAACCGAAGCGACAATGATCACATCTCTCCTGGTAAGTAACGCTTGAGTAGAGGCATGGCGAAGCCGATCTATTTCTTTATTAATGGATGCGTCCTTTTCGATATATGTATCGGAAGCGGGCATATAAGCTTCCGGTTGGTAATAATCATAGTAAGAAACAAAATAATGCACCGCGGCATCTGGAAAAAATTCTTTGAATTCTTGCGCCAGCTGAGCGGCCAGAGTTTTGTTGTGAGCAATCACCAGGATCGGCTTGCCATACTTCGCAATCACATTCGCCATTGTAAATGTCTTGCCGGTTCCCGTGGCCCCGAGTAATGTTTGTACTTTCATGCCCCTCCTTAACCCTTCCATAAGCCCTGAAATAGCCTTGGGTTGGTCTCCCGCAGGATTAAATTGACTTTTTAATTTAAATACAGAGGCCATAAAAATGCTATTATATCATCAAATGAAGCTGTCAGTAATAATCCCCTGCCACAACGAAGAGAAGTATATAGAAAAAGTTTTAACCGATGTAAATTCCCTGGAACTTCCATGTGAAAAAGAAATTATCGCGATAAACGACGGCTCGGACGACAATACTAAAGCATTACTCAAAAAATTAAAAGGGGGGATAAATTTTAAACTTCTCGAACATAATAAAAATCTTGGCAAAGGAACAGCGATCAAAACAGGGCTCGGGATAACCACAGGAGACTTGATAATAATTCAAGACGCTGATTTGGAATACGATCCGGCGGATATCCCTTTTCTTTTAAAAAAAATGGAGGGTGATGTATGGGCGGTATATGGAAATAGGGGGATCAAAAGGTGGCCAAAAAGGGGCTTTCATTACATGCTCGGAGCAAAAGCGTTAACCTTCCTGGTTAATTTTATTTACCGATCAAATTTACACGATGTTTATACTGGATACAAGCTTTTTAATTTAAACAAAACCGGCAAAGAATTATTCAAAAACATAAAAAGTTCCGGTTTTGAATTCGAAGCGGAAATAACATGTAAGATACTCGAGATTCAAGGAAAAATAATCGAGGTGCCGATAAATTACACTCCCCGTAACAAAGCTGAAGGCAAGCACATCGGACTTAGGGACGCATTTAAGGGATTTTTTACCATTATGCGATGTTTTGCGGAGAAGAAATAAATCCATATTTCCTTGATTTTCAGCTTTATTTCATATATATTTTCAAAGATGCGCCCATAGCTCAGCTGGTAGAGCAGATCCCTCTTAAGGATAAGGTCGGGGGTTCGATCCCCTCTGGGCGCACTATATAAGGAAGTCTGACTTCCTTAAAAAGTTAAAAGATGTTAATATCATTAATATGAGAGTTGAAAATCATACGATTGGTTCAATTATGCATATTGTAAAAAGGGGTGCTCGAGGTATAGACATTACTGCAGATTTATCAGATAGAGTGCGGTTTAAGCGTTTGCTTTTTTATGTGAACGACTTATATCAAGATAATAATTTCGGAACCGCCATAGATACTCTTGAATTCTTTGAAAGACCAAAAACATGGCCTGATCGCGAGCCCCTAGTCAACATTTTGGCTTGGACATTAGTACCTAATCATTTTCACTTAATTCTGGAGGAAATACGAGATAGTGGAATAGCAAAATTTATGCAACGTTTATGTGGAAGTATGTCATCTCATTCAAACGCAAAATACAAAACTTCAGGAAGCTTGTTTCAGGGAGCATATAGGGGGAAAGTTATAACTACCGATTCATACTTGAGGCAAGTCTTTTGTTACGTCATTATAAAAAATGTATTCGAACTACACCCACGTGGATTAAATTATGCAATAAAAAATTTTGATGCGGTTTGGCGGTGGGCATTAAAATATAAGTCTTCGAGTTTTGCGGATTCTGTTTTAAAAACTGGGTCCCCTATCCTTACAGAACACGAATTATTTAAAGATATCTCTGATTCAAAAAAGTTTAAAAAGGAAGCTTTAGAACTTTTAAAAATTCATCAAAACTTCGCAGAACTTGAGAAATAAGGAAGTCTGACTTCCTTAAAAAGCTTCGAGGAGAAATCGCTCAAAGACAGATTCGGTGTCTCTGCCCTTCTTCCGAGCTTCGGGAAGAAGATAAGATAATTTTTGGAGAAAATTTTTAAGCTCTTTTTCGGAAAATTTTGCAAAGTTCTTTTTAATAAGCATATCTTTTATTTTCCAGAACAAAACGCCAGCAAGTTCCTCCATCCCCACCCCCTTATCCACCGCTTGCCTAAAGTAAATCCAGAGGTTCAATTTATCTTTTTGTGAAAAAGCGTTGGCCACTAAAAAGTTGTTAAACTTTTCCTTTTTTTCTTTTGTCAATTCAAAAACATTTATCTCCGCGCCAGCTTTTCTAAAAGCATCCAACACGGGCTTGCCAAGCTTGCCTTCCAAAAAAATAAAAAAGTTGTCCGAACGCGCCAGAGAAGATAATTTTTCTAAAACAAAATCTCTGGTTTCTTGATATTCCAGGATTTCAGAGAAGGATGCCGCGAATTTGCTGAAAAAAAGTCCGGATCCGGAATATAGACTTTCGATTTCCCCGGAATTGAAATTGTTGCGGTAAAATTTCAAAATTTCCACACCTACTGGCAAGGATTTCATGAATTTCTCGAAAGCGGAGAGCTTCTTTGAAGTATCGTCGCCGGAAAAAAGATAGATCATGGTTAGAACTTTACTGATTTTTTATATTCCATATACGGAGTTCCATATTTTTGGAATAATATTCTTTCTTCTTTCCGGATAAAAACCATTTTAGTTATAAGAAAAGAAGCAAGGGTAAAAAGCACCACAAAAACAGAATTTATCACCAACCCAAATCCAAACATAGCCAGAAATAGCCCCCAATGCGTAGGCATCCGAGTATAGCAATATGGCCCCCGGCAGAATGCTTCTTTGTTTATTTCTGCGGTGTTCAATCGACGAGAAGTTTTCTGAGCCCAGACTATCAGAAAAGTGGCGAATAAAAGAAGCAAAAATCCGACAAATGGCACAACTTCGCTCTCATAAATTCGAAATGAAAACAGAAAATCAAAAAAGAGGCCGGCTAGAAAAAGAACAAAGTAAAGCGCATAAGAATGCGCCAGAACCGCATGCACATTTTCTTCGAGCATAGCCCTTACCGTATGCGTCATACTCGGCATTATATCATGAATATCTTCGATTCGCACCCCTGCTTATTTCACTTCCCCTAAATTATTGCCGAAGCTTGAATGGACCGAGAGAGGAATCTCCGTCTTAAGACGGAGATAAGACCGGAAAAGCACTTCTTCCATGGCATTTTTTATAACTGCGTTCGCTTCTTCCAACACGCTTTCTTTTATTTCATAAACCAGTTCATCGTGGACCTGAAGCACTAGATACGCGCTATCCGCAAGTCCCGCTTTCCGCAGATCCTCTCCGGCAAATCTTATGGCAAGCTTGATGATATCGGCGGCAGTACCCTGAATAGGAGCATTGATGGCTGTGCGTTCCGCCATATTCTTAAGAAATGGAATTCTGGAATTTATATTCGGAAAATTCCGCCTGCGACCGAATAAAGTTTCCACATAAAAACGCTTCTCGGCAAAAATCTTGACTTCATCCAGATATTCGCGCACTCCGGAAAATTGATTAAAATAATTGTTATAAAATTTTTGCGCTTCTTCTCGGGTACCACCCAAATTTTTCCGTAAAGCCGATACTCCCATTCCATAAATAATTCCAAAATTTATCACCTTGGCCTTGCGGCGCATCTCGACGTCCACTTTATCTATCGGCACACCGAAGACGAAGGAAGCCACTCCGGCATGAATATCTTTCCCTTCTTTGAAAATTTGCGTCATTTTTTTATCTCCGGAGAGAATAGCCGCCACCCGAAGTTCTATCTGACTGTAATCGAAAGCGGAGAGTTTCCAACTCGCTTTTGCCACGAATCCCTGTCTAATTCTCCGGCCAAGTTCGGTCTTGACGGGTAAATTTTGCAAATTAGGATCTTGAGAGGAAAAACGCCCCGTGGTGGTGCTATTTTGCAGAAATTTCGCATGCAAGCGACCATCCTCTCCGATTCGGCTGGGAATCACGTCTATATAAGTGGTGAGCAGTTTTTGCAATTCCCTATAAGCCATTATTTCTTTTATAATCTCATTATCTTCTTCCAGTTCTTCCAGCACCGAAATTTTAGTTGAGAAGGACCCATTGGCCCCTTTTTTTTTGCTCTTCATGCCAAGTTTAACAAAAAGGATTTCGGAAAGCTGTTTGGGGGAATTGATATTGAACTCGGTCCCGGCCATTTTGTAAATTTTCTCGGTAAGTATTAATAGTTCTCGATGATATTCAACCGATAAGTCGGCAAAATATTTTTTGTCTATCAAAATTCCGTGCTTCTCCATGGATCGCACTTCTTCGATAATCGGCTTTTCTATCTCAAAAAATATTTTCTCCAGGTTTTTTTCCTTGAGTTTTTTAAAAATAAAATTATAGGCTTCTTTGAAAAATTTAGAGTCGGCAAATCGAAGAATATCTTCAAGTCCCGGGACGGAAATATCCGAATTTACAAGCCAGAGAGCAATACCAGCCTCTTCAAGCTCTATCGGATTCACTTCCTCTGCACTTTTTTCACTATAAAAAAAATCGAGAGTTCCGGTTTTATCCTCGGCCCCGTTTTTATGAAAGAAAGTTTTTAATCTGGCGAATAAACTGCGGAATTCAAACACGCCGAATACTCGTTCTATTTTCTTAAGATCGGCGTTATCCCAAAAAGTTTTCTCCGGTATTTTGAAATTAATCGGCGCGTCTCGCCTGATGGTAGCCAAAGTTTTAGAAAAAATGGCTTCTTCTTCATTGTCTTGTATCAGCTTTACAATTCGCTCGGAAAGCCCTATTTTTTTTAAATTCTCGGGATCTTTCTTGACCGCTTTATAAATATTTTCGATAGTCCCGAATTTTTTAATCAAATTCCCGGCGGTTTTCTCTCCTATCCCGACAATACCGATAATGTTGTCTGACGGATCTCCTCGAAGACCCTTGTAATCCGGCAAAAATTCAGGATTAAAACCGAAACGCTCGCGTACAGCGTCTTCGTCGTAAAGTATGGTATCCTTGATGCCTTTCTTTAGAGTATAAATCCGCACTTTTTTATCATCCACAAGTTGCATGGTATCCATGTCGCCGGAAGCAATGATAATATCCAAGTTTGTTTTATCTTTTTTTATTTTATTTACTATCGTGCCCAGCACATCATCCGCCTCAAAGCCCGGCGCATCGTAGACTGGGATGTTAAAAGCTTCAAAAATTTTTCGAGAATTATCAAGCTGGGCGATAAGGGCATCGTCCGTTTTTAAGCGTTTGGCTTTGTAGCCATCATAGGCCTCGTGGCGAAAAGTCTTGTCCGGCAAATCATAGCAGGCAATAATATAGTCCGGCTTAAGTTCTCCTATAATCTTCATAAGCATGGTGGAAAGGCCGTAAAGAGCCCCGGTAGGCTCTCCTTGGGAAGAAAGAAAATCCGGCAGAGCGTGGTAGGCCCGATGGATAATGGCATGGGCGTCCAGAAGCACCAGAGTTTTTGAAGTTTGTTTAGCTTGTTTGACTTTCGGCATTCTTGTGAAATTATACCACTTTAATCCCCCCTCGTTTGTTTTTAATCCTCTCTTGCTGTTATAATTCCCTATAATGCCCATATTCGATGATGAGAAACAAAACAGGCAATTGGAAGATCTGCGCATGGAAGAGGAGGAGGATTTGGTTAAAATTCTGGCGCAGTCAAAATATAATTTGCCTTATATAAACCTCTATCAAACCGTCGTGGATAATGAGGCGCTTCGGGCTATCCCAGAAAAAGAAGGGCGCGAAATGAACGTGGCGCCTTTCAAGCTTTTTGGAAATAATATCTTCATCGCGCTTCGATCTCCGGCACCGGAGATTTTGGCAAAATTAAAAGAAACCATGAAAAGGAAAAATTTAGAGCCCGCTTTTTATATGGTTTCAAGCGCAAGTCTGGAAAAAGTCTGGGATAGATACAAGGAACTCTCCATGGCAGAGAGCTCTACGGAGGGGGGATTGGAAATTTCAGGAGAAGCACTCCGAAATACCGCGCAAAACATGCGTACCATAGAGGACATCGGGCGTAACATCAAAGAGGTGGTGGAAGGAAGCAAGGTTCATAAAGTTTCCAGATTTTTGGAAATAATTTTAGCCGGAGCTATCGCCATCAAAGCAAGCGATATTCATATCGAACCGGAAAAGGACAAATGCAGGCTCCGGCTTCGTCTGGATGGGGTGCTTCAAGATATCGCTTTCTTTGAGCTCAATATTTATCATCTTATCAATTCTCGCATTAAGCTTCTCTCCGGAATGAAATTTACTTCAAAAATAGCCCAAGACGGGCGATTTAATATTTCCGAAGGAGAAGAAGAAATAAGCATCCGTTCTTCGCTCATCCCGGGAACATACGGTGAAGCCATAGTAATGAGAATTCTCGATCCTAAATCTATCCAGGTAAGAATAGAAGATCTGGGGATAGAGCCACACCTGTTCTCCATTATAGAAAGCGAAATAAAGAAACCAAACGGAATGATTTTAGTAACGGGACCTACCGGTAGTGGCAAGACTACCACCTTGTATGCGTTTTTGCGTAAAATCTACAATCCGGAAATAAATATTGTAACTATCGAAGATCCGGTAGAATATCACCTGGAAGGCATTACCCAAACTCAAGTAAACCACAAAAAAGGCTATAGTTTTCCGGAAGGTCTTCGTTCCGCTCTGCGTCAAGATCCTGACGTAATCATGGTGGGCGAGATCCGAGACGCAGAAACGGCCGAGATCACGGTCCAGTCGTCGCTTACCGGACATATGGTTTTTTCCACTCTTCACACCAACAACGCCGCTGGGGTAATCCCGCGACTTATCGACCTAAAAGTAAATCCCAAAATTATGACTTCTGCTCTTTCTCTCTCTATGGCCCAGAGATTGGTCCGCAAACTTTGTCTCTCCTGCCGTAAAGAAAAAATCCTAACCGCGGAAGAAAATAAAACAATCAAGCTGGTGTTAGAAAGTATGAAAACTGAAAAAAAGGATTTTGCAAAACATGATATCAATCCAGTCGAGCCGTTTAAAATATTCACCCCTGTTGGATGCGACAAGTGCCACCAGACCGGTTACAACGGACGAATAGGAATTTTTGAAGCTATAAAAACGGACGAAGTGATTGAAAAAATAATGCTTGAAAATCCAAGCGAAAGAGAAATAAAAAAGGCCGCGCGCGATCAAGGAATACTTTCCATGCGACAAGACGGCCTGGTGAAAGTTATGCGCGGCATCACTTCTCTCGAAGAAGTATCCAGTGTGGTCGACTTATTGGAAGAGTGAATTTTTAGCAATAGCGCGCGACCACTTCTTATTGCTTAATGCAAATTAAATTGAAAGATAACATAAAATTAAAAAAGCATTAATCTCCAAACAATCCTTTCCCGGCTGTGCCGGAAGAGTAACAAATTTTTACAGGATAGCCCCAGCGAACTATAAATAGAGCCAGAACGTCCTGCGTAAACTCGTATAACCAGTGGCTGATTGCTTAGAGATTAATGCTCTCTATGAATATAGATTTTACTACATATAAAAGAACGCAAATGCTATAATGTTTATATAGTTGTTAATACTCTGTTGATAAACCAACAACTCTAATAGTATAGCATATTATGAAACCAAAGTCAAGTCCTAAAACCGAAGATTCGTTATTGGATCAGACCCTGCGCCCTACCCGCTGGGACGAGTATATTGGCCAAAAACACATAAAAGACAACGTCAAAATCCTGCTTCGAGCCGCCGAAGAACGCGGGCACATACCGGAACACATCCTTTTTTACGGACCGCCGGGGCTCGGCAAAACAACTCTCGCCCACTTGATAGCCAAAGAAACAGGCCGGCAAATGAAGATCACTTCCGGCCCGGCCATTGAAAAAGTGGGTGATTTGGCCTCCATTCTTACCAACCTCGCTTCCGGTGATATTCTTTTCATAGATGAAATTCATCGGCTCAATAAAATGGTGGAGGAAATACTCTACCCTGCCATGGAATCCGGAGTGCTGGATATAATTATCGGCAAGGGTCCCTCGGCGCGAACTATCCAGCTTGACCTACCGCCCTTTACCCTGATTGCGGCCACCACTCGGGTCGCGCTCATTTCCTCTCCGCTGCGTTCTCGTTTCTCCGGCGGAGTTTTTCGTTTGGAATTTTATTCGGACGAAGAGATCGCGAAAATTGTGGATAGGTCAAGCAATCTCTTAAAAATAAACCTGGATGGAGAGGCTCTGGAAGAAATCGCCAAAAGAAGCAGGTTCACTCCGCGCACCGCGAATTATTTTCTAAAAAGAGTACGCGACTTCGCCCAAGTTTATAAAAAAAGCAAGGGGGGAAGTTTAGATAAAAAAACCGTCAAAGAGGCGCTCGATATGCTCTCAGTGGATGAGATCGGCTTGAATAGTTCCGATAGAAAATTTTTAGAAATATTGATTGGAAAATTTGGCGGCGGACCAGCGGGGCTCAAAACCCTTGCCGCCGCTCTTTCGGAAGAAGAGGCGACGCTCGAAGAAGTGGTAGAGCCTTACCTGATCCAGCTCGGCCTCCTGGAGCGCACGGCCCGAGGACGGGTGGCCACAAAAAAAGCGTATGAGCATCTGGAGTTTGACATACCGGAGGGGAAACAAAGTAAATTGATTTAGCTTTCATCCATACAATTCCGGGTGAGTGCCTATGTCTGAAAAGACAATTTTATCTTCATCGAAATATTCAAACACAGCCCTGAAATTCCCAGTAACATTTATACTTCTACATCCCTCATATTCACCATGAAGTTTATGATTATTTAAAATAGGATTAGATTTGTCTCTTTTTAATAACTCTAATCGTTCAAAGAATTTATCAACTACCTTGGCGGACATTTTTTTAATTTTTTTATTAAAATTTGTAGAGAAAGAAACTTGCATAATTTACACTCCTATTGACTTACGCAACTTTTTTATATCCGTATAAAATTTAAGTTTACCACTTTTATATTCTTTTCTTGCGTCTCTGATGGCTTTTCTTAAACGAGTGTTGGGTATCTCTGGAGCATTAAATTCAATTCTTTTTTCTGAAATTAGCTTCTTTAAATAGGCATTAAAAGCAATAGAAAAATTAAGCCCCATTTCATCCAAGACTTCTTTGGCCTCGCTTTTTAACTTGCTATCCGTCTTAAAATTTATGACTGTTTGCGACATATATACATAGTATATACTGGGTGTATATAAAAGTCAAGCTCGTGATGTGTCTACTATCTTTGTAGGTGTAAAGTTGGTGGACAAAGGGGGAAAGAATAAATAAAAATAGAAAAGCCGTCAGCGACTTTCCCGAAAGAAAACCGACGACGGCCGAGATGAGAACATTGAGGGGGCTCCGGCGTGTTACACTTCCCGGAACCCCGCCCCCTCAGGTCAGTTAGCTAGCCACGTTGGCTAGCCGTGGGTGGGCCTGACCATGCCCACCGCCCACTCTTACAGCTTAAACCGATATATATATGTCAAATTTTAGTGGGGAAAACGAAAATAGATAAAAGTATAAAAACATAAGAATTTAATGTATAATCCACGGTATGCGAACTTTTGTTTTTATAGACGCCTCGAATCTTTTTTATGGCGGAGAAAAGAGCTTGGGTTGGAAAATTGATTACAAGAAACTATTCGGCTATTTGCAAGAAAAATACAGCGCTAGCCGTATATTTTATTTCGGCGGCGTGGAAATACATAATTTCAAATACGATTACCAGAAAGATGACACAGTGCCAATCGTAGAACTTGAAAAATATTTATCTCGTCTTATTAAAGACAAGGGTGAAAAATTAAATGAAGCGGAAATACTTCTTATTGGCAGGCATTTACAGAGGGTTCGTTTTTATTTAAAACTCTTGAAATTCGGATACTGTTTATTCTTAAAACCTGTGAAGTTATATGAGCAAGAAGACGGCACTACCAAAAGAAAAGCAAACTGTGATGTTGATATGGCTTTTTACCTGATGAAGGAGAAAGATAATTTTGATAGAATTATTGTGCTCTCCGGAGATGGAGATTTCCTGCCAGTGTTAAAATACCTGAAAGAAATCGGGAAAGAAGTATTCATACTTGCCAGAGGTCCGAGAACAGCCAAAGAGATAAGACAGTTTGCTGGCAGTAACTTTAGAGACTTCGAGTATCTACGAGAAATTTTAAAAATGAAAGATAAAATATAGAAAACAAGAAAGGCACCCGTATAGGATGCCTTTCACGTTTAGTATCTTGATTGTAGCATAGAATGTTATAAAAAAGCAAGGGGGAAAGATAGGTCGATTCAGTTTTAATAAACAACAAAAACAAAACTTAACTTATGCGTATTCTAGGCATTGATCCCGGGTTTGAGAGATTGGGAATCGCGGTTTTGGACCCCGTCGCTCGCGAGCGACGGGGTGGAAAAAATTATAATCATTGTGTAATTTTTTCCGAATGCTTCAAGACTTCGGCTAAATTGGAATTTGCGGAAAGATTGAAGTTGATCGGCGAAGAGGTTAAAAAAGTAATCAAAAAATACAAGCCGGAAGTTTTGGCTATTGAGACTTTATTTTTTACCACCAATCAGAAAACGGTCATGCGAGTGGCGGAGGCGCGCGGGGTATGTATGTATGAAGCGAAAAAGGCCGGCCTTGATATTTTTGAGGCGACGCCCCTCCAGATAAAAATAGCCGTAACGGGCTACGGCCGAGCGGACAAGGCGCAGATAATGAAAATGCTTAAAATGTTGGTGGAAATAGAGAAAAATAAAACATCGGATGATGAGCTTGACGCTATCGCTGTTGCTTTAACCGGGTTTTCCACACTTCGAGTCTAATTGCTATTGCCAAGTTTTTTTGATTTTGATACAAAATAAGCGTTATTAGAATAATTTTGCGATCCGCCTCGAGCGGATAAGTTATGGATGAAGAAGAAAAATTAGAAGATGGGGAAGAGCCGATGGAAGAAACTCAAGGAGAGGATGGTTTCAGATTTGAAGACGATGAATATGACGACCCGGATCGAGACCATTAAATAGAAAAACGGAAGCAAAGCTTCCGTTTTTCTATTTTACGGATATTTTAACAAATCTTTTCTTGCCGATTTTCAGAATAATATCTGAGGTAAGGGGGAAATACGGATCCGTGATACTTTGACGGTTTCCCAGATCATGAATACCGGAAGCGTTCACCAGCCTGCGCCACTCGCTTTTTGATTTCAAGACCTTGCTTTTTACCAACACATCGCCCAGAAGCTCTTCTCTCTTCCCCGCTATTTCTTCCATCTCTTCCGGTATCTCTCCCTTTTGAAAAGTATTGATAAAATTCGCTTCAGCCAGTTTTGCTTTTTTTTCTCCGTGATAAATTTTCACAATCTCATAAGCTAGCTTCATTTTTATGTCGCGCGGATTTACTTTTTTCTCAAGTTTGTTCTTAAGCTCTGAAATTTCAAAAAGTGGTAAATCGGTACAAAGAGTAAAATACTTTATAATGAGATTATCTTTTACCGCCATGACTTTTATAAACATATTATCCGCAGTATCGAGAATAGAAATTACATTTCCCCAAGAAGAAGACATTTTTCTGCCATCGGTGCCTTCGAGCATGGAAACAGTCATAATATCCTGTTCTTTTTCTCCGTACCTTTTTTGGACTGTTCTCCCGGCTTTCAAATTAAAAAGCTGATCGAACCCCCCAATTTCAACATCCGCTTTTACGGCAACACTATCATAACCCTGTAAGGCCGGGTACATAAACTCGACTACAAAAATATCTTTGCCTTTTTCGAGTCTCTCCTTAAAATTTCTTCTTTTTGACATCTGTTGCACGGTAAAGCATTCAAGTAAGCGAGCCATTTCAAGATAACTCATCTTGGCCAACCATTTGGAATTGTACTGGATTTCACATTTCGAAATATCAATTACTTTTTTGATTTGCTTGAGATAATCTTTTAAATTTTTTTTAATCTGCTTATCAGCGAGCATCGGTCTTTTTTCGAGCTTATCCGAAGGATCACCAATCTTGGCGGTAAAATCACCTATAATAAGCACAATTTTATGTCCTAAATCTTGAAAAGATTTCAGTTTTCGTAACGCAACTGCTCTGCCTAAATGAATATCGGGGCCCGTGGGATCTATCCCAAGTTTGATACGGAGCTGTTCTCCGGAAAGCAAAGCCTTTCGTAAATGTTCCCTGATAAAAATATCCTGTGTCCCCCTGGTAAGCAGCTCGTCAATTTTGCTTTCATCCGTTGATACTTTCATGATTCGAATAATATCATATTTCTGCTATAATCGGTAGAAATGCTTAAAATTTTTAGAAGATCGCCAAAGGGGTTTCAAAAAAACAAAAACTTCTGGAAAAATATCACCTTCTTCACAAGCGGAGTTTTTATCCTTTCGGCGGGAATAATAACGATCTGGTTTTCTTCTCTGCAGATCCCGGACTTCAATACTTTCGATGAAAGAAAAGTAATCAATTCCACCAAGATATACGACCGCACCGGAGAAATATTGCTTTATGATGTAAATAAAGATATCCGAAGGACAAGTATCGATTTCGCCGACATGGGAATAAATATCAAGAACGCCACCGTGGCGGTAGAGGATTCCGAATTTTACAATCACAGCGGTATCCGCATTCCATCCATCATCCGAGCCACTATAATAGCCAAGCTTACCGGTAAGAAATTAACCGGCGGATCCACTATTACCCAGCAGCTTATCAAGAATACTTTGCTTACCGCCGAAACCACAATGATGAAAAAGGTGGGCAGAAAAATAAAAGAGTGGGTGTTGGCTTTGAAGATGGAACAAGTTTTTTCCAAAGAAAAAATTCTAGAACTTTATTTGAACGAAGTGCCGTATGGAGGCACAATTTATGGGATAGAAGAAGCGAGCAGGATGTACTTCAGAAAAAAGCCGGCGGATCTAACCATAGCCGAAGCGGCGTATCTGGCTTCTATCCCGCAGTCTCCCACTCTTCTTTCTCCTTATGGCAAGAACAAGGACAAACTGGAAGACCGAAAAAATTACGTACTTTCCAGGATGCGTGAACTTAAATTTATTTCTGAAGAAGAATACCGGGAAGCAAAAAACGAAATAGTGGTTTTTATCCCGCAGGAGTTTCGAAGCATTAAAGCTCCGCATTTCGTCTTTTTTATAAAGGAGTATCTGGAAGAAAAATACGGAGCGGAGTTGGTGGAAAGGGGCGGGCTTAAAGTCATAACCACTCTCGATTATACTCTCCAGCAAAAGGCGGAAGAATTCGTAAGAGAAGGCGCCTTGGAGAATGAAAAAGTCTGGGACGGTAAAAATGCCGCTTTGGTGGCCATCGACCCTAAAACCGGACAAATCCTCTCCTTGGTGGGCTCTAGGGATTATTTTGATAAAGCGGTAGATGGAAATTACAATGTTGCCACCGCTTTCCGCCAACCCGGATCGTCGTTTAAACCTTTTATTTACGCCACTGCTTTCAGTAAAGGATTCACCGATAAAACCGTGCTTTTCGATCTACCGACAGAGTTTCAAACTACCTGCGACGCTTTCGGCAAAGCTCTTCCCAATCACAACCAAGAAGACTGCTATATGCCGGATAATTATGATGGTAAATTCCGCGGTCCTATGAGCTTGCGAAGCGCGCTCGCGGAATCCATAAACGTGGTAGCGGTAAAATTATTTTATCTGGCGGGGTTATCGGATTCGCTTAAAACCGCCGAAGAAATGGGAATAAGCACCTTAACCGATATCAACAGATACGGACTTACCTTGGTAATCGGAGGCGGAGAAGTAAGCTTGCTTGATATGACTTCAGCTTACGGTGTTTTCGCAAATGGAGGAATTAGAAACACGCAAACCGGTATTTTAATGGTGGAAGATACGAGGGGAAAAATTTTAGAAGAATACGCCCCGAGTCCTAAAGAGGTCTTGTCTAAAAATTCAGCTTCAATTGTTTCCGACATTCTTTCGGATAATGCGGCCAGAACACCGACTTTCGGAATCGGCTCGCCGCTTCATATCTCCGGACGGGAAGTAGCGGTAAAAACCGGAACTACTAACAACAACAAGGATGCTTGGACCATCGGATATACGCCATCTATCGCCGTCGGGGTATGGGCCGGAAACAACGATAACCAACCGATGAAAAAAGGAGGTTCTGCGGTAGCCGGACCTATTTGGAATAAATTTATGGCCGAGGCACTCAAGACACTTCCGGAAGAAAATTTCGAAAAACCCGATCCGGCTCTTTATCTGGATAAAAAACCCATCCTCCGCGGATTCTGGCAAGGAAATGAAAATTTCTTTATGGATAAAATATCCATGATGCTGGCAACCCCATTCACCCCGGAAGAAACAAAAGAAGAAAAAGTGATAACCAATGTTCATTCTATATTATACTGGATAGACAAGAAGAATATTTTAGGGCCAGCTCCGGAAAATCCGGAAAGCGACTCGCAATTTAAACACTGGGAAATACCGGTACAAAACTGGTGGGCGCAAAATTCATATAAATATGAAAAGGTTACGAAAGAAAACAAACCGACGGGAATAGATAATGTGCATACTCCGTCGACTGAACCAGTCATCGAAGTATTGGAGCCAAATCTGCAAAAAACTTACAGATCTGGGGAAAAAATACAACTGAAGGTAAAAAGCTTGGGAGTTTACCCCCTAGAGAGAATGGATATTTTCATAAATGAAGTTTATCTGGGAACCTTAAATTCCCCTTTTGGTTTTTCTTTTACTCCCGAAGAATTGGATAATTTGAGAGAAAATAACGAGTTGAAAGTTATAGTTTACGATAAAGTATTCAATCGAGCTGAAAACGTCTTTTATTTCAAGGTATCCGACTAATTAAATTATTAGCGACGGAGATTTTTTTTTCAAGGCCACCTTAAGTTCCTCTATAATTTTCTCTCTTTTCATAAAAATTTCGTTTTTATAAATATGCTTTATATCCAGTCGCAATATTCCATTTCTTATTCCTATTCCCCCAGCAGGGATATCCAGACCGGTAGTTTTTTTTATTACATCTCTAATTATATCTTTCTTTATTTCTTCAGCTAGAAGAACATCTCTGAAACCGATAAGAAGATCTTTGATTTCGATCATGTTTTTGAATTATTTATTCATCGGCATAATAAGGTAAGTAAAAGATGGATCAGAAACAGGGGAAACCAATATGGGGTGCGCGGCATCGGTTATTTTTATAATCAAGCTGTCGGAATTTATAGACTGGAAGCAATCCATAAAATATTTGTAGTTGAAGGAAAGCTCCACCGCTTCTCCCTCAAGCGCGGCATCAATCCTTGTCTTATTTTCTCCAACATCTGTATTTTCCGAAGATAGTTCAAATATGCGCTCTTTCGGGGAAATAGATAAATTCACTTGATTAAATTTATCCGAAAAAATATTTGATAATTTCAGGGCGTTTTGCAGATCTTGTTTTAATATTATGGCCTCTGTTTTCTGGCTTTTGGGAATAATTTGTCGATAATCCGGAAAAATTCCGTCAATCACTCTGGAAGTGAGATAAACATTTTCCGAAGAGAAAGAAATTTGATTTTTATTGAAAGCAACATTAACTATCCCGGGAACCTCTCCAAAAATTCTTAAAATTTCAGGCACGTTTCTAAAAGGAAGAATTATTCCCTTTATCTCGTTTAGTTTTTTAATTTTTATTTTTTTCTCCGCCAAACGGAAAGAATCCGTGGATACAAAAACCAAATCATCTGCATCTTTATACATATAAACACTGGATATTTCCGGCTTTATATCAGATACGGAAGAACTATAATAAACCGATTTTATGCCATCTACCAGCTTCTTGGACTCAATTTCAAATGATTCTCCCGATACTAGAGGAATAGTCGGGAAGTCTTCCGTTGGATTTCCTTTTACTTTTATTTTACTTTTTTTTGTTCTCACTATAATGTTTCCATCCACACTTTCTATATTTACACTCTCGTTTTGCGATATATTCGAGAATATTCCAAAAAGAACAGACCCGGAAATAGCCACAATTCCCTCTTTTTCTATTTTTGCCGGTATTTCTATTTCTAAACCAAGACTTAAATTTGTGGATCTTAATTTAATGGATTTTCCGGAAGCTCTAATTAATATAGAGTTTAATATGGGTAATGTAAGGTTTTTGCCGGTAATTCTTTCTGCTTGAGAAATAGCATCTTTTAGTTTTTCAATTCCGCATTCTATTTTCATATGTTTATAATCTTTTATTTTTAATCTACTATTAATAATAGGTCTGTGAATATGTGGATAAAAAAATTTTAATTAATAAATGTTGAATATTTTTATTTTTTGTTTTAATTATTTTATTTGATAACCTTTTTTATTTATTGATTTATTTTTTATATTTATTTTTTTATAATACTTATTAAATATAATAAACATTTTTTCCACTTATTCTAAACACTCATTTAAACATAATCCGTATTTGTTCCATTTCCTGCATTAATCCCGGGTCACTTTTTATGTCATTTTTTATTTTTAAACATGAATGAATGACGGTAGTATGATCCTTTCCTCCAAGTTTTTGGCCTATTAACGGGTAGGACACATTAAAATCCTCTCTAAGGAGATACATCACTACTTGTCTTGCCTTTACTATTTCCTTTTTTCTGGTTTTTTCATAAATAGAAGTTTCTTGTATTTTATAATAATCACCCACTATTTTTACCACATCGCCGATAGCCATATTTTTCTTTGGCCTTATATTATTTTTTAGCAGGTTTTTTACTTCAACCAGAGACAGGGGCCTATTTTTAAGCCGATATTGGCATATTATGGCATTTAAACTACCCTCCAATTCTCGAATGTTTCCTTCTATCACTTCAGCCACATATTCCAGAATCTCTTTTTCAAGCCCGATTCCCTGTTCTTCGGACTTTACCTTTAAAATTGCCATACGAGACTCGAATTCGGGTTCGGAAACATCCACAATCATACCGGCGGCAAAACGGGATTTTAGCCGGTCTGCCAGCTCTGGAATGTAGTTGGGGTGTTTGTCCGAAGAAAAAATTATCTGTTTGTTGTTCTCATAGAAAGTATTGAATGTATGGAACAACTCTTCCTGAATTTTTTCCATTTTGCCGATAAATTGAATGTCATCTATGATCAAGAGATCATATTTTCGATATTTTTCCTTGAAAGAATTTGCTTTGTTTGACTGGAGAGAGTTTATAAAATCAGTGGCAAACTTTTCTAATGTCATATAATGCGTTTTTTTACTCGGGTATTTATTTTTTATTGAGTTTCCCACGGCTTGAATTAAGTGTGTTTTTCCCAAGCCCGTTCCTCCATATACAAAGAAGGGATTATATTTAGTGCCCGGATTATCTATAATAGCTTCTGCCGCGGCATAGGCGAGCTCATTAAACCCTCCCACGATGAATGAATCGAAACGGTATCTTGGATTTAGATTATCATCCGGATTTATATACAAATCTTTCAACGGCAGTTCTTTGTTTGCCGGCGCTTCCGTTTTAATCTCCAATACTTCTTCTTTTTCCGATTCTATTTTAGTGATAGTATATTCCACTGCCCGCATACTCTCATAAGTGCCAGCGATAGTCTTTGTGATCAGTTTATGGTATTTATTCTTGAGCCAATCCCGCACGAATTCATTTGGAACCCCGATGTAAATCACTCCCGTATCTTCTTTTAAAATGGAGGTATTTTTAAACCAAGTGCTGAAATTCGCTTTTGAAATTCCAGACTCAATCTCCATTAAGCAATTTTTCCAAAGCTGTTTTGTATCCATTGTGGTTCGCATTATACTATACTCGAAAATAAACGCGTCAATAAAAATCTTATTAAGTGTGTTGATAATCTGTGGATAATGTTATATGATATACAGATGTCACAGACATATCAACCAAAAAAAAGAAAACGCGCGAAGACTCACGGTTTTTTGACCCGGTCTAAATCCAAGACCGGCAAGAGAACACTTTCAAGAAGACGCCGTAAGGGCAGGAAGAAGCTCTCCGTTTAACATGACCCCCAAAACAAGCAGGGCGGACAGAAGGACTATAGAAAAAATTTTTAAAACAGGCAAATCGTTTGTTTCCAATGGATTAATATTTAAGTTTTTTTTAGATAAAAGTTTTCTTTCTCCAAAGATATCGTTTATTGTTCCCAAAACGATAGCGAAAGGGGCGGTAGATCGCAACAGACTAAGGAGACAGGGATATGGGGCTCTTCAAATACACTTCCACCAATTTCCCAAAAACACAGCGGGAGCCTTCGTTTTTAAAAAACTATTTTATTCGGTTGCGGATATTGAAAATGAAATTAAAAATATTCTTTTTAAAATTAATTAGCTTTTATCAGAAAAATATTTCCGTTTTCACCATCAGGCGTTGCGTTTTCTATCCCACTTGTTCGGAATATGCCAAAGACGCAATTTTAAAATATGGCATCGCGAAAGGAGTTTGGTTTGCCAGTCTTCGTATTTTAAGATGCCATCCGTGGCAGAAAAACCGCATCGATCCGATAAAATAAAAAATTGATAATTTAGCCCCGTTCATATAGAATGAAATTATGCTTCATAATATATGGGATTTTACGCTGTATAAACCGCTTATAAACGCGTTGGCATTTCTGGTTTCTATCATACCGGGGGGAGATTTGGGGATTGCGGTGATTCTTATCACCATTTTGATTAAATTAATCCTTTTTCCGCTTTCCCAGCATTCCATCAGAAACCAAGCGGCCATGGCTATGCTTGGCCCGGAGATAAATAAGATAAAAGCAAACGGAAAAAGTAAAGAAGAACAAGCCAGACTAACTTTCGAACTTTATAAAAAACATAAAACCAATCCCTTTTCCGGTTGTCTGGTGCAAATTCCCATCATTATTATTTTTATTTCTTTATATTATGTTTTTTATAAAGGCGTGAATTTCAATACCGAATCCTTATACTCTTTTGTGCATATTCCGGAAAATATAAATCTTCTTTTCTTGGGTATTTTGGATATCAGTCAAAAGAATATTATTTTGGCGATCTTAGCCGGAGCATCCCAGTATTTTCAGGCATACTTTATGCCCAAACTTCCGTCTTCTCAAGCCACCCCGGGATCTTTTCAAGAAAGTTTCTCAAAAAGCATGAATATGCAAATGAAATATTTTTTTCCGTTTTTGATGGCCTTTATCGCTTATGGCTCCGGAGCTCTCGCTCTATATTGGATTACCAGCAATGTTTTCACCATTTTTCAACAAATTTATGTGGGCAAAACGGAAGCAAGAGTTTTGCATAAAGAAGCGGAAAAACTAAACCCGTAAAATAACATGAATAAGACAGATGTCCAAAATTTAATAAAAGAGCTTATAGAAAGAACGGGAGTTTCCGTTACCGGAATCTCGATTATGGAAGGTTCGCCCGATGAAATGCATTTCAAGGTAGAAGTACCGGAACCGCATCTTTTTGTTTCTCATGAAGGAGAAGGACTCAATGCCTTAAATCATCTGGTCAGAAAAATGCTGGAGACAAAATTGGAAGAAAACGTAAACATTTTGATAGATATAGACGACTTTCAAAAAAAAAGAATTGAAAATGTTCAGGCCGTGGCTCACATGATGGCGGAGCGGGCGCGATATTTCAAATCCAATATCGAAGTTGATCCCATGTCTTCCTTTGAGCGCAGAATAGTGCATGAATTTCTCTCTGATGCCAGCGACCTTACGACAGAATCCGTGGGTTTCGGTCCGACTCGTCGGGTAGTGATCAAATACACCGGGGAAATTTAAACAATTTACCATAATAGGAACGGCCGTTCCCATTATGGTTTTCTGGGAATTTTACCTTAAAATTTGAAATTATATTTCAAGCCGATTATTTCAAGTTAAGTTTCCAAAGAAAAGAATTTTTTCTGTTTATAAAAAATAGATAATCTTCTTTTTGATCCAGAGATAATTTTACGGCATCTATCTCTTCTCCTCCGTTTTCCAGAAAAAGATCCGAGACTAAGGCGATAATTCCACTTTTTGTGTCTATTTTCCAAACTTGATCATTGAAAGATATTTCTCCCTGATACCACCAATCCGGGTATAAGGCGCCGGATGGAGTTTTCGGCACGGCGCAGTAAACAGTAATATCATCTCCGGCCCAGACGCATTTCTCTGTCAAAGTCCGGATTCCGAGAGACCTCAGTTCTTTTGTTTTTATATCATACGCGCCAAGATTAAGCCCGCTGTCGCTTATGATAACCAAACTTCCTGCGGGATTAGGCAAGGCAGTCAAGCCTTTCAATCCGCCGATTTCCCTTGTAAGAGATTTTTTGACCAAATCGGCGCTATACATAAAACCCTCTGTTAGGGCGGAAGCCTTGGTGGTCAAGAAAACCGTATTTTTAGACAACGAAGAAAGCCATTCGGTGAAACTCAAATCCACTACCTGTGTTTTTTTATTATCTTTAAGATTCATAATTATTCCGACTGCATTCTCTCCCGCCGGAAGAAGATAAAATATTTTCGTTGTGTCCGGAGAGAGAATTAAATCCGTAATATTATCCGGTAAAAAAACTCCCTTTATTTCTGTCGGGCTTCCGATCTCGCCGAGTTTTTCTTCTGGCAGATTTATCACGAAAGTTTGTATGGTTTCTCTGTCGTTTTTCAAATACCTCATGATTATTGTTTGTCCGTTATTACCGAGAAGCGCTTCATATACTTTCGGCACGATAGTGTTTGAAAACTTTCTCTCCGCGATATCATCCACGAAAGTCTGATAAATTTCTCCGGTGGCACGGTCTACATATCTGATCGCCGGAGCGAATTCTCTTTTTCCTTGTTCTTTGCCGTCTGAAAATAAATCAGGTATTAGGCGCTCTTTCTGAAA
>Ga0155371_112_pt1 | contig 22760 bp, 20 predicted proteins | sample RifCSPhighO2_02_FD_106339 | JGI IMG/M metagenome (GOLD analysis project Ga0155371, IMG submission 106339) | Candidatus Nomurabacteria bacterium RIFCSPHIGHO2_02_FULL_41_18
GAGTTCGCTCTGACCCGAATCCCTGGGATGAATTTCCGCCGTCTGATTATCTATGACGGCGGGAAGGTCATGTTCACGGAGTGGTAGCGACCTTCGCTGTCCTTTAATTTTATCCCCGTTTTTATAAAAATGAGGACGCAGGTCTCACGTGCGTAGTGAGACATAAGAAGAGGGGTTCTTGCATTGATTTGTTCATACCCCTCTCCCTTCAAAAGTTTTTTAACTTAGAAAGTTTCTGAAGGGAAAATATTAAAAGCAAAAACACTAAACTAAAAGTGAAAAAGAAATTAAATTGTGCGGGCTTTCAAATCCTGGAGTGGAACACTATACAAACAATGATTCTTAAGTGGAATAGTGTTTTTGAAGGATTTAATTTGATTGCTTAATCTAATAAACAAGCCTTATTTTAGCACATTTTAAAAGAAATAATTCTCTATACTTTTTTTTTCTCCCATATTACGTCCATGTCTTTTAAATTATAGTTCGGATTGAATGAGAACTGTCTAGGTTCAGCAAAGGCATCAGTGACACCAATTGCAGTGATTCGTCGATCCATTTCACGTTCAAATTCTCCTCCAGTCCGGTTAGTGCGGATTGTTTTACTTTTAGAAACTTCTATCCGGTCAAATCCATTTGCCATAGGGATTAAAAGCTGCAGTTAAAATTTTCTGGCCGTTCTCTTCGAAATGATGGAGCAATACTATACCCTGGCAGCGTTTAGTTTCTGGATCTTGAAGAACTAACTGAAAATAATTTTCCATATCCCACATGTTTTTTTCTCCTCGATTTGGATTATCTCCGGAAACGCATACTCCACCAACCATACGGGCGTGAGCAGTCTCAGGAGATTTGGAAATGTAACCACTAAGCCGCGCTCGATTTTTCCCGGAAGAAGTCATAAATTTATCAAGTTCTCCCTCAACAAATTCTCGTTCTTCGGTAAAAATACCGATAAATTGTTGAAGTGTGTATGAAGCAAATTGTTCATCGTTGTACGTTCCTTTTCCAATTGCATTTTCGGCATCAAGATATTGATTGAAATCTAAATGGCCCAAACGGAATTCTTCCGGATTTAGTTTTTTGCCGTCTAGTAACTCTAATGCTTTTCTGGTTTTCTCTTTTTGCCCGCGTAATTGACCGGCAAATTCGCGAGTTCTTCCTTTGGTAGATGTACTAGTTTCTGTCAATCCAGATGTCATTCTTTCATATCTAGCAATAATTTGCCGTACTTGTTCGTCAGAATAATTGGTGCCTGCTTTTTTATTCAACACTCTTTTCATTTGTTTCAAAAATGTATCATTCAAGCCGAGTTTTCCAATTTGTAATTTATTTATTTTTTCTACCCTTGCGGCGTCTCCACGTTTTTTTGATAATTGCGCAAAATATGCCGGCATTTTTTTAGCAATCTCGGTATTTTCCCATCCGGCCGTAATCAGTCGGCGGTTGATTTCTTTGATTCTGTCGGCAAAAAGACTATGGAATTCGCACAAGAGAGCATAATCTCGATTTTGAGCAGTTGCTACTCTATCGTTTGTACCTTGAATGTATTCCCGAATATCTTCGAAGTTAGCAAATTCGTATTCAAAAAGAAGTTTTTTAACTTCTCTGGGTTCAATTGGAGGTGTTCCGTAAGTTGTTTCTGATAAAATAATAAATAATTTTTGCTCAAGCGTCAGTGACGTTACATCAAGATCTTTTAATACTTCGCTTCCAGTAAATAAATTGAAGACTTCTTCGATACGGTCATTGACCTTTTTCTTAACTATTTCCGGATCAAAATTAGCTGCCTTAAATTCGTCTGCTATATAAGTAACTCCTTCTTCAAGTTGCGCCATTCCTTTCCGATCTAATTCTGCTCCTGGCTTCATTTTAATATCTCCAGCCGCCAGAAGATCGATTTCATAACGTTCTTTTATTTTGAAGCCTTGTAAATCCGCTGACCTGTCTTTACAGCTCTCATTCTTCTCGAAAGTAGTCCATTGTCCGGAATTGTTTTGATAAATGGCCCTTAAAACATCTTTATAAAATGGAGACTGTCGTTGTGTTTCAGTTGGATTACCTTGCCCAGTAGCATGCTCGGCAATCGATTCTAAACCAGCAATGAAAACTTCCTCTGTATGCGATGCTTTTGCTTCTCGATAACCATTTATAATGGCAGGCGAAAGAACTCTAAATTTTCCAAGAAATTCTTCGACTAATCCTTTTTCGTCCAATGTGAGCGCGCCTTCTTTTAAACATTGAAGATAGTCTGTTATTAGCTGGGGAGCATTTCCTCCAAATCTACCAACAAGTTGATTTAGAAAAATCATATCCGTCTTATCCTTTATAAGCACATTAAAATTCGAAGATATGAGATTCTGAAGTCCTCTTTGCTCTTCCTTAAATAAAAGCGGAGCTTGTTCGGGAAATTCTAGAAGAAGATCGGTTGGATGTGGATGAAATTTTATTACTTCCCAAGCACTATCGCCCAAGTAAAATTGAAGAGCACTTTTTTCTTCCTTAGTTTTTTCTAGAACTTTTTCATAATACTCTGATATTCTATTCAGACGAGCCGTAAATTCGGTTTCACCTTCTTTGGAATCGACGGCGAATGCTGTCTCTAGAAGGAATGGTAGAACAGAATAAAAAATTCGAGAAATAATAGTTCTATCGCTTAATGTTTGAATGCGACTAATAAGATCAGTCAGAAGCTTCTCAAGTTCCGGATATTCATAAAGTTTTTGAAATAATTTATCGTCAAAGAAACTCTCTACATCATTGTCATAATGAGAAAATAGCTGAGTAATGGTCAATCCTTTTTGAAAAGCAAGTTGGAATTTTTCGCTATCTGGTAAATCGATGCTTTGCATACCAAAATATTTTCTATAACCCTCGATAATAAGATTGATGTTTTTAGAATCTTTAATGAATAACAATCCGTCAGGAAGCATAAAATTAGCCTTACCTAAATGTCTATATATAGCCAACATGAGCGCTTCGTTGGCAAAATATCTATTACCTGCTTCACTTCCGTTGGCGATTTCGTTAAGAATAGGAACTAGAATCTTATAATCCTTTTCCTTTTCCATATGTTCAACCGTATCTTCCAAATATGATTCCATTCGCTCCCATAACAAAGGCGGTATAGGCATATTTTGAGTGGCCAGTTTCATTAGTAGCTCTCTGCCTAAAATATATATACTTTTACTTTGGCTGGGCAAGATTTCAACAATCTGATCTTGATAGGTAGTTATGTCATTGGTGAACCGATGAAGCATATTCGATAAAATACTTCTTTCAGATTCTACCGAACTTTCCCGAAAAAGCTGAAAAATAAAAAGTATTGCTTCGTTGCTTCTACTACGGCTTTCATTGGAGCTAGAATCTATGATTTCTAGAGCGATTGCGGGGTTTGGATGTGATAATAATTTATCCGCTAGAGATGTAGGCTCAATAATTTTTCCTTGACTTAGATATTCACTTATCAAACTTCTGGCATTTTCTAGAAACCTCTCTCGCTCTTCGGGTGTAGCATTAAGGAACACATGGCTTTCCATAAAAACTTTCAGCCGAGGTAATTCTTTGACCGCTCTCATTATAGGACTTTCAAGTCGAGTTCGAGAAATATCATCAAAATCATATTTCAAAGGACGCTCTTCCATTAACTTCGGTAATTCTTGCTTAATCAATTTATAAGCTTCACCGACAGGATCTCCATTACGAAGCAAATCAGCAAGCGATTTAAAACTGTCTTCTATTTTTTCATTCATTCTAGCATAAGATATTCTTTCCGCGGCATTTCTGTCTTCTACACCATATCGATTTAAGTAAACAGTTCCTTTTTCATTATATTCGGATAATATTTCGGCTTGAATATCTGGAGGAAGATTGGAAATGTGAGGAAGGACATATTTTGTAAAAAAATCTCCTTTAAGAATTGCTAAATCTTTCGGAGAAATTGCGTCTGTTTCTTTTTTTTTGCTTTCTGCGATTAAAGTTTTTAACTGATTGATTTTTAAACGTAAATTCACACCTACTTGTTCGTACAGATGGCCAACGGGTATCGATATGTCATATTTTAAACCATCTTTCCAACTAAGAGCATAGTTATATCCTGAATGTCTTATTTCGGGAAAAAGATTTTCAATCAAATATACTTTGTGTGTGATATCAATAAATTCAGCACACTTTCTTTTTAATGCTAGCTTCTCGGTGTATTTTAAAGGATTTCTTCCTAAAGCTCTTATTTGTGAAAGGCACTCTTCTAGTAATTTATCTATCTGATTTCTTAAATCTTTCTCAGGCACCGAAAATCTTCTGCTTATTATAGTTTTATATTCTTTACCTAATTCTTGGCATTCTCGATGTAGAACTAATGCGGCTTCGAGAGGTTTAATTTGGGAATTTACATTTGAATACTGACTTTCCAAGGTACTCGACCATTTGGAATATTCATCCACAGGGTCTTCTACTTTTTCTATTCTTCGTCTATTTCTATGACCAGCTTCGCTTAGCCTATGTTGTGCTCCAAAACTTCTAGAAGTCATTTTGTCTAATTGAGCTAATTTAGATTTCAACTGCCGAGAAAGTTCAGAGAAATCAAGCGGCACTTCTGCGCTAGGGCTTTCGGGTAAGTCTGGTAATATTGGTCTTTTAGTTTCTATATCTTCAAAAATATCATGAGCTGCATCAAGATAGGTTTGTATATCAATCAAGATTCTTTCTTGGTCAGGAGTTTGTTCTTGTCCCTCTTTAATCTGGCTCATAGCCGAGGGAATATCGTGTGGTTCCAAAGGTTCTTTTGACCTTTTAGACCTTTCTGTAAAAACTGGCGACTCCATTTTCATTTATAGATTTTAGCACTTCTATGTGTCTCGTGCTAGCTGTTAATGATGCATTAATGGTTGACTATCTTAGACGAACTGAGGTTAACATACTAGACAAAGTTCCATTCCCTTTCAGAGCGTCAAAAAATAACCCATAAAAAATCAGCTGATTTCAACGTGCGGGTGGTGAGGGAATCGAACCCCCGACGGCGGTTTTGGAGACCGCAGTTATGCCACTTAACTAACCACCCATTATTTAGGTAATAACGAGCTGATTATACATCAGAAGTTAAAAAATAAAAACTGATTTATTTCTTCGCTTCTTTGTGCTTGGTTTGTTTTTTGCACCACTTGCAATATTTTTTGAGTTCGATTTTTTTAGTTACCAGTTTCTTGTTTTTGGCAGACCAATAATTTATACGTTTACAAGCGGAACAAGCAAGTTTTATAAGTCGATCTTGAGACATAACTATATGTTATTACAAATTACATTAAAAAGCAACTTTCCTTGATTTAATTTTTTCTTTCATAAGTTTGCTTGCTATTTTTGAAAATTTTTTCGGATCTCCTGTGGTTAAATAGATTATTTTTTCTTTTTTCTCCGCATTATTTTCCATCAGATAATTAGATAAGAGAGATTTGGCATGTCTGGCAATTCCTTCCCCGCCGTCCAAAAGATTCACCCCCGGACCCACTATTTTCACTATTGCTTGCTTAAGAAAAGGATAATGAGTGCAACCCAAGACAAGCTGGTCAATTTTTGAATTTTTAATTCTATCCAAATATTTAAAAAGCAATCTGCGAACCTCTCCACCCATAAGCTCTCCGCGTTCCACCGCATCTTCCAAATCTTTGCATCCTATATTCAACACTTTAATTCCTTGGCAATAATCCTTAATAAGTTTTTGCAAAGCAAGACTTTTGGAAGTGGAAGGGGTGGAAATAACAGCTATTTTTTTTGTCTTGGTATTTTCTGCCGCTTTTTTAATCGCCGGCACGGTACCCACTATCGGAAGCGAATATTTGTTTCGTAACTCCCCAATGGCCGCGCAGGTAGCGGTATTGCAAGCCACTACCATCATTTTGATATCATGGCGCTTCCGTAGGTAGTCGGTGATTTTATATACTCGATTTACAAGCTCCTTTTTATTTTTCTCTCCATAGGGCACATACAACTGATCCGCAAGAAAAACAAAATTTTCTTTTGGGAGCAGGCGTTTTAATTTGAGAAGCACGGAGAGCCCGCCGACTCCGGAATCAAATACTCCTATCGGTCTGGTATTTATTTTTTTACTTATTCTTTTTTCTTCAATAGCCGGCATTTTTTATAATTTTTTCCAATAATTGAATGGGTTGAATCGGAAAATTCTCCGCAAGAGCTTGGTGGTAAAACACAGTCGAGGGAGTAAGTCCGGGTAAGGTATTGACCTCTATCACTATTATATTCCCTGTGGCTATTTGGACAAAGACATCGATTCTGGCATATCCTCGAACTTTGAGCGTTTTTAGCACCTGTTCAATTTGTTTTTTGACTTTATTTAAATTTTTTTGAGAAATTATTTCTTTCGGTGGAGGAGTAATATTTACCCCCGTGCCTCCTTGAAACTTCTCCTCCACGCCAAGAATTACCGATTCAGCAATAGTAATAGAGGGGGAGAGAACCTCTAGCCTGCCGTCTTTTTCCAGCACCCCTATCGTTATTTCCAAATATCCGCTTCGTCTGACATAGACAATTTCGCCCCCGACTGTTTTCAGTTTATCTGTTTCAATAAAAGATTCAAAAATTATATCGGAGGGGTTCTCGGGCATATTTACGGGAGTTTTTTGTCTGGTAAAAGTCCCAGGCGGGACCATCAGAATTTTTTTTCTAATTAAAGAAAGATAAGCAAATAAATCTTTTGAATTCTGGAGCCTTACCACTCCGGCCGAACATCCATCTCCTCGAGGCTTGACAATCAATGTTCTTGTGCCAAGCTTTTGCAAAAGCATATTCCAGTATTTATTTTGTTGTTTTGTTTTAATAATTTCGGCGATATCGCCCTGACGGAGTAAAAAATGTTTGGCTACGCTTACGCCCGGAATATGAGCTTCCGCTATGGTCTCGCTTGTCGCCCACTTGTCCATGCAGAGTTTTGAGGCAACGCTTCCGGATCCGTTGAATTTCACTTTTTTTTCTTCAAGTATTTTTTGGATAGTTCCATCTTCTCCTATCCCTCCATGCAAGCCGAGAAAAATAAATTTATGCTGTTTGATAAGATCTCCGATCGAAAGCTTTCTGGGTATAAAAAATTCTTCCGTGACTTCTCCCCTTTTTAGCGCGAGACCAAGCTTTACTTTTTCTACAAGAAAACGAAGCCTAGCAAAATCTTTTTGGGCCTTTTTGGCATTTTCTGTTATTTCTTCCACTGTATGATTGAGAATATACGAGTAGGGCAATTCCCAGACCTCTCTGTCCTTTCCCAAAAGATAAGGAAGAGGTTTATAAAGCTTGGAGCCCCGCAATTTAAGCCAGACATTCGTACCGCTCATAAGAGATGTTTGTTTTTCCGCGGTTTCTCCTCCAAAAAGCACCGCTACCGGTTTTCTTTTTTCCGACAGCGAAATATTTTTAATTGTTTTTTTGATTTTCCTGCGTAAAAAAGCGTTATTTATGATGAAACGAAATAAATCCCGGTGAGAAAAACCAACTCTGGAAGATTGCTGAAAGAGAAAACTGTTTTGTTCCATGCCAGAAATTGGATTAAAATCCGAAAACCATACATTGCCGTCCGGCAAGAAAAACCCGTCAAAACGCGCAAAATCCCGCATACCAAAAACAGAAAAAAGCTGTTCGGCTTCTATCTGAATCTTTTCGATAATCTCATTCCCGAATCTCGGCGGACAATGGTAGGTCACTTGGCGAGTAGGAAGATATTTTTTGCGAAAATCGAAAAATTGATTTTCATCATATTCAACCTCGATCTCCGAAGGTATCATGGCCACCGCTTGGTTAAATCTGTTTTCCAATATAATCACCGTGAATTCCTTGCCCTTCATAAAAGGTTCCATCACCACCCGAGTATCCATACGTTTCCGAAAAAGCGTCTCAACACTTGTCACTGCATCGGAAATATTTTCTACCGAAAACACACCAATACTCGAACCTCCGGAAGAAGGTTTTATTATGGCGCGAGTTATTTTTTCTTTATTCCAAAATTCGGTTATTTTTTTAAAAATATTTTTCTTGGTATCGGTAATTTTGAGCACTATGGAATTCGGAGCATAAAAACCAAGCGAGCGGATATATTCATTGGCTCGAAATTTATCAAAAGCTATTTTGCATGATTTGGAAGAGGTTCCAATAAAAGGTATTTTGTGTTTTTCAAGAAAACTTTGAATTTCGCCATCTTCGCCAAAAGAGCCGTGAATGGCGGGAAAAACAATATCAACACTCTTTAAAACGCGAATAAGGGCGGATTCGGAAAGGAATCTACCCGTTTTTCGAAGCTTAAAATCAAAATCGCTCGGGGTGTTGGAATAAAGCTGAGCAGTGGATATTTTATACGGTTTTTTCTTTTCATCAAAATAGATTGGAACGACATCGACCTCCAGACTTCCCAGATGATCAAGCACACTGCGGGCGGAATTGAGTGAAATTCCACGTTCCAGGGAAGGCCCTCCAGTTAAAATAGCGATTCTAATTTTTTTTTGCAAAAAATGGTTACGCGCCATGCCTTTACAGTATAACACTTTTTATATCTTTTGGCACGTTAGTTAGGTTTTTGTAGCCATTTTTTGCAATTAAAATCATATCTTCTATTCGCACCCCGCCGAAACCTTTAAAATAGAGCCCGGGTTCGACAGTCATCACGCATCCGGCAGGGATAATATCTTCGCTTTTTGGCTTGAAATTCGGCCATTCATGAATCACGGTTCCCACTCCGTGACCAAGCCCGTGTTTAAAATTATTCTTGAAAACTTTCGCCAGAAAACCCCGCGCGAATCTGTCTATGATTTTGGCCCTGCGCTCTCCTTTCTGGATTTGTTTCAAAGCGCGATTTTGAGCTCCTAATACAGCCAAATAAATTTTCTTTTGTTTTTTTGTCGGTTCGCCCCAGAAATAAGTGCGAGTCATATCCGAACAATACCCATTTATTGTGCAACCAAAATCAAGCATAATGAAATCTCCCCTTCTGAGTTTTGTCTTGCCGGGGGTATGATGAATATTGGCTGAATTTTTACCGAAAGCCACAATGGGCGGAAAAGAAAGTATTGGCGCGCCTAATTTTACAAACCGATTAGTTATAAATCGAGCAATGTCGAATTCCGTTACTCCTGTTTTTAACTTTTTCAAAACATCATAAAGTAATAATTCGCTTAATTTTTGAGCTTTTTTAATATTGGCAATTTCTCTTTTATTTTTTACCGCCCGAACTTGATGAATCAGTTTCATTTAAAACAATTTCGTTATGTCCTTATAAGTCACCGCCAACATGAATAAGATTAATATAGCGAAGCCCGTCATGTTTGCAATATTGAAAAATTTACGATTAATACGCGAACCTTTTATCTTCTCAATCAGAAGAAAAAATAGCCTACCTCCGTCAAGCGCGGGAAAAGGAACCAAGTTTATAATGCCTAAATTAATAGAAATCAAAGCCGTAAAAGAAATAAGATAAGAAAAACCGAAACCATAAACTTCTCCCACCATGCCGACCAGCCCCACCGGACCGGCTACATTATCTAAACTGCCATTTCCCATTAGACTTTCTTTGGCAAGCTTAAAGAGCCCAACAACAGTCTCTTTGATGGCGGATGTCGTCATTTTCATACCCTCAGGCAAAGCAAGCCATATCGGTAATTTAACTATGCCTATCTGATCCATACTAATACCGACCACCGGATCTTCGTTTGGCCCGGAAACAATGGGAATCACCTTGGTAAAAAGTAATTTATTTGTTTTAGAACTTCGCACAAAACCGATTTCTATTTCATCTCCGATACTTGAAATAATAAAAATTTTAATTTTATCCGGATTGATTAAGGTTAGGGTTTCTCTGCTGTTTTTCATTGAAATTATCTTGTCTCCCGGCCTAAGATCAGCGTTTGCGGCCGGTAAACCGGGAATTACGGAAATAATTACCGTATTTACATCCTTGGGTATATATCCGGCAAATCCTTCGTCAGCCGCCACGGGCAAACCAGAAATAAAAGCATAAGAAAAAAGAAGAAAGGCAAGAAGAAAGTTGGCCAAGATTCCGGCAGATAAAACCACAGCTTGTTGCCATTTAGGCTTGAAAGAAAAACTCCCCGACTTGGAGGCCTTGCCTCCAAGTGGAGGCAAGGCCTCCAAGTCTTCTGCTTCATTTGGATTTTCACCGAAAATTTTTACAAATCCGCCAATTGGAAACAAATTAAAAGTATATTCTGTTTCTCCTTTTTTAATCCCGAACAATTTAGGCGGAAAGCCGAATCCAAATTCATCCACTCGTATGCCGAATTTCTTCGCCGCAAAAAAATGCCCAAACTCATGGACCAACACCAAAATTAACAAAATTATAAAAAAAATTAAAATATTCATCCCATCACTTCACGTTCTTTCTTTTCAAAAGCATTTCCCAGATTTTTATTAATTTCATCGATTATTTTCTGAAGCTCCTCTTTCGCTCGAAATTTTTCATCTTCGGTCATTTTTCCTTCACGTTCTAGTTTCTGCACCTCGTCCCATATCCGCTCACGCTCTTTACGCACGGTAATTCTGCTTTCTTCGAGCTTTTCTTTTAAGACTTTTACCAGTTTCTGTCTGGTCTCGGTAGTTAATTGAGGAAATATTACCCTGATGCCGACTTCATCGGTAGCTACCGATAGCCCTAGATTTGAAACAACTATCGCTTTCTCGATATCCTTCACTTGACTCTTGTCCCAAGGCGCTATGCGCAGAGTTTTTGGATCTTCAATGGAAATAGAAGCAAGATTTTTTATGGGCATAAATGAACCGTATGATTCCACAGATACACCGTCAAGCACAGAGGGAGAAGCTCGGCCGACATTCAGCTCTCGATATTCCTTGCTCAAGAATTCTTCCACTTTCTTAAGTCCTGCCTTGAAATTAGAAAAGTTGTATTGCATATAAGATTGAGTATATCATAAATTCGGAGTTAAAAACGCCACGGATTCCATTAGACTCTTGGTAGAAGACCCGGGCATACGCAAAAATTTCCTAACTTTGAAAAAATGTTCAAAAACACCTATGTCAAGGACCGTCCTTGACACTAACTTTTTGTGGAGTATATGTTCAAGGGCGTTTAAAAATTTTAATGCCTTTAATCTGACAGATTTTTCCAACTCCTCTTCTTCCCCTTCGTTTTCAATCAGAAGGTCTTTTATAAAATCAACCCTCTTTTGTAAACTCATATTTAAAAATTTATCTGCCATTTCCGCCTCCTCTCCCAAAGCCCGCTCCAAGGAAATCACATAAAATCTGGAGGCAAGGGTCTTAAGCAGAGCATTCTTGTCCGGCACTATCAGAAAAAAAATAACGTCTTCTATGGGCTCTTCAAACATTTTCAGAAGAGTGTTTTGAGCTTCCAGAAGAAAATTATTGGTTGAAATTATAAAAATTCTTTTATTTGCTTGCGCGGATAAACTGGAGGAGAAGCTTTTTTCGACGCTTAAAGATTTTAAATTTCTGGCATTTTCCACACTGAAAGAATCCAGAGAAATGAGAGAAAAGTCGGCATTGCCGGAAGTTTTAATGTCGATACTTTCTAAAAATCGCATTATTTCCGATAACGCTTTCATTCTTTCTCCTTCTATCAAATACGCGTGATGAAGATTATTCGAATCAAAATGATTTGAAAACATCGCTATTTTTTGCTTAATACTGTTTTTTTATACACATCAAGGTGCTCAAGAGCAAGACCGGTGCCTTTTGCCACACAGAAAAGCGCGTCATCGGCAAGCATTGCTTTTACTCCCGTCCGCCGATAAACCAGATCCGGCAAATTACGCAAAAGAGACGATCCTCCGGTCATGATAATCCCGTGTTCCATGATATCGGAAGCAAGCTCGGGTGGGGTTTCTTGAAGAACATCCTTGATAGCTTTAATAATTTGCCGGAGTTCGCTGTCTGTTGCTTTCACTATTTCGTTGGTGCTTACTTTCGCGCTTCTGGGTAATCCTTGAATAAAATCTCTTCCCCGGATCGTAACCGAAAGCTCTTCTCCCAGAGGCACCGCCGCGCCTATCTTTATTTTCACCTCTTCGGCTGTTCTGTCTCCTATGGCCAAGTTAAAAGTTTTTTTTATATAATCGGCAATAGCCGCATCTATTTTATTTCCGGCGCATTTGACCGAAGTGGACGCTACTATTCCACCCAGAGAAATCACCGCCACATCCGTAGTACCTCCTCCGATGTCCACCACCATATGCCCCCTAGATTCATAAATTGGAATACCCGCGCCGATAGCGGCAAGAATCGGCTCTTTCACCACATAAGCGTTTTTAGCCCCCGCACGGATAGCCGCTTCTACCACGGCTCGCCGTTCGGTAGAGGTAACACCGGCTGGAACCGAGACCATCACATCCGGTTTCCATAAGCTCCATTTACCCATGGCTTTATTTATAAAATAACGAAGCATCGCTTCCGTTACCCGATAATCCGCTATAACTCCGTCTTTCATAGGACAATATGTAATAATGTTTTCGGGCGTTTTGCCGATCATATCTTTAGCTTCAAAACCTATTGCCAGAATTTTATTATCCTGTTCAGACACAGCCACCACCGAAGGCTCATTTAAAACTATCCCTTTGCCGGGCACAAATACCAAGGTATTTGCCGTGCCTAAATCTATGCCTAATTTGCGTGAAAAAAAACTCATGAGAACAATATACCCCCGTATCTGCTTTTAATCAAGAAAAAAATATGGAGGTATAATTTATCTATGTTAGAATCAAAATATGAAAGTCGTATCCGTTATTCCGCTTAAAAAGGGCATTCCGGTAGGAAATCTCGCTTATTTTACCGCTCTTTCAATCCCCGAAGGGCATGTCGTTTCCGTACCGATAAAAAATAAAAAAATTCTCGCCTTAGTGTCAAAGGTGGAAGAACTCTCAGAAGCCAAGGGTAATATAAAAAACATGAATTTCAATTTAAGAAAAGTTGCCGAGGATAAAGGTCCGTCGATTTTTCAAAAAGAATTCATTTCTGCTACTTTAGATGCCGCCGAATATTTCGTGGAAGATAAGGGATTAGTAATCACTTGTTTAATTCCGAATATTTTTATGGAAGACTACGATAAAATTTCTGAAATTATAAAAAAAATTAAAAAAGAGATGCCACAGAACATAGCTACGGTTCCCATCGAAATCAAACCTGAAAAATTACTTTTTCAAGCTCCGCTGGAAGACCGTATAAGCGCGTATAAGACAATGATCCGAGAATCATTTGCCAGAGGAAAATCCGTCTTTATAATTTGCGGAACAGAAACTTGCATAGAAATTTTTTCAGAGGCGTTATCCAAAGGCATTGGAGAATTTGCTTTCGCCATGCACAGTGGAATAAATAAAAAGAAAAATATGAAAAATTGTCAGAAAATACTTTCTTCCACGCATCCGGTGCTGATAGTGGGCACTACTCCTTTTCTTGCCATCCCAAGGAATGATCTAGGTACTGTCATTCTGGAAGAAGAAAACGGAAATGGCTACATCCCTCTGGGACAGACACACTTGGACTTCCGAATCTTTGCCGAAATCTTTGCCTCGAAAATGAATGCAAGGTTTATAATGTCGAGTGATCTTCTTCGCTTTGAAACAATAGCGAGAAAAGACACGGAAAATATAAATCCCCTGCATCCTCTTTCTTTCAGAACCGATCTCAAAATAAAAATGGAAATTTTGAGCCAAAAATCCGAAAAGAATAAATGGGGGGGGTTCAAAGTGCTAAAGGAGGAAAGTATGCTCCAAGTATTCTCCGCTCTCCGAGAAAAAAAGAATGTTTTTATTTTTTCTCTGCGCAAGGGTCTCTCTACCATGACTGTATGCCGGGATTGCGGCAATACGGTATCCTGTGGCGAATGTGAATCGGTATTGGTGCTTTATACCTCGAAAGACGGCAAAAAAAGAATGTTCGTTTGTAATAAATGCGGTGCAGAGAAAAATGCCGATATTCTGTGCGATGTCTGCGGGGGATGGAACCTGATACCGCTTGGAATTGGCATCGAAACAGTGCTTGAATATCTAAGAGAGAGTCTGGGGCGCGAAAAAGACTTGGGAAAAACAAAGATTTTTAAATTAGACCGAGAGTCCGCCGGAAACAAAAACGGAGCAAAAAAAATAGCTGAAGGATTTTCTAAATCTTCCGGGGCCATACTGGTGGGCACAGAGATGGCGCTCTACTATTTGAGAGAGAAAGTCCCGCTTTCAGTCATTGCTTCCTTTGATTCGCTCTGGAGTATCCCGAATTTCAAAATGGGAGAGAAAATACTTAGAATCCTTCTCGACATATCGGACAAAACAGAAGAAAAACTGATCATTCAGGTTAAAAATATACAGGATAAAACCCTCCTTGCTCTGAAAGAAGGCAATCTATGGCCATTGATCAGAGAAGATATAGAAAATAGAAAAATCCTCCATTATCCGCCCTTCAAACGCTTCATTAAAACGACTTTCTTGGGCAAAAAATCCGAAGTCCTGGAAACAAGGGAAAGACTGAAAGAAATATTCAAGGAATATGAGCCGGAAATATTCTCCGGTTTTATACCAAGAATAAAAGATAAATATTCCGCCAATATGTTGCTTAAAATAAACCCTGAAAGATGGTCTCTTCCTTCCCTCCTGACGGGTGGAAACATTGACCGGAACCTTTCCCAAAAACTCCGCTCCCTTCCCCGAAACTTTAAAATCAAAGTGGATCCGGAAGATCTGCTATAAAAACCTTGCTTTACTTTTTCATAAATTCTACTTTATTCACCTGTCTACTGAAAAGTACATATGAGTTTTTCCGTAAACATCAATCGCTAATCAGCACGGTAAACTCCCCTTTCTGTTTTTTTGGATTTTCTTTTAAATATTCTAAAAGTTCGACCGGAGGGTCAGTTTTGAATTCTTCATAAATCTTGGTGAGTTCTCGGGCCAAACACACTTTCTTATTTGGGCAAAATTTTCTGAGAGATTCCAGAGTTTTTAAAATCCGATGGGGAGATTCATAAAAAACCATAGTCCTTCCGGATTGCGCTATTTCCTTAAACAATGTTTCTCTCCCTTTCTTGTGCGGCAAAAAACCCAAGAACGTAAATTCATGCGTCGGCAGTCCCGAAGCCGAAAGCGCCGTGATAAGCGCGGTCGGCCCCGGCACTGGAATTACATCTACGCTATGGCGTAGATTATCTTTGATTTTGGAAACAAGCATCGCCCCCGGATCAGAAATGCCGGGAGTGCCCGCGTCCGAAACCAGAGCCAAATTTTTCCCCTCGGATAACAATTCAAAAATCTTATCTGTTTTGGCGAGTTTGCTGTGAGTATGATAGCTCATCATGGATGTATTGATATTATATTTATTTAAAATTTTTTTAGTCTCTCGTGTATCCTCGCATAATATCAAATCTACGCTCTTTAACGTCTCAACGGCCCGAAAGGTAATGTCTCCCAGGTTTCCTATCGGAGTTGCGACAACATAAAATTTACTCATTTCCTGTATTTTTTACTCCTCCATTTGTCCGCGATTTTGACGCGGGTAAGAGAACGTTCAAGTTCAGTCTCAAAGTGTTCGAAATCCACGATTTCTTTGTTTGCCGCCTGCTGACGCAGTTCTTCCGCCTGCGCCTTGGCCTTTTTTATGACCTCATCCGAAATTTCCGACACATGCTCGGCAAAATCTGCTAGCACGGCGACTTCGGTAATATTATTTTCGTTTTTTTTTACTTCTACGAATCCCCCCGCTACGGCAAAGGGAATGTATTCGCCCCCGACAAGAGAAACAATATCACCGGAAGTAATCTCGCTAATAAGCGGAATGTGCTCCGGTAAAACAGTAATTTCTCCCACAGTGGTCGGCAGACTGACTTGATTCACATCTTCTTCAAGTACCAATCGCTCCGGAGTGATTATTTTTAATTTTAAGTGTTTGAACATACATTTTCAAAGCGCGCCTTTCATATAAAAATCTCCTTCAGGCTTGTCATCATGTTTACCGTCCATAATTTCTTTAAAAGAACGAATAGTTTCGGCAAGAGGCACATACGCGCCTTTGGTACCGGTAAATTGTTCCGCTACAAAAAACGGCTGTGAAAGAAATTTCTGGATTTTTCTGGCGCGAGCTACCAGCTCCTTGTCCGCTTCCGACAATTCTTCCATACCTAAAATAGCGATGATGTCCTGCAAATCTTTGTAACGTTGAAGAACACGCTGAACTTCGCGAGCCACGATGTAATGCTCAAGTCCCACGATATTCGGATCAAGAATAGTAGAAGAAGAATCAAGCGGATCCACCGCCGGATAAATTCCTATTTCTGAAAGAGATCGATTTAAAACCACAGTCGAATCAAGATGCGCGAAGGTAGTAGCCGGAGCCGGATCGGTGAAGTCGTCCGCCGGCACATAAACAGCTTGCACGGAAGTTACCGAACCCTTTTCGGTAGAAGTGATTCTCTCTTGGAGATTTCCCATTTCGGTCGCAAGAGTGGGTTGATATCCCACGGCTGAAGGAATGCGTCCCAAAAGAGCGGACACTTCCGAGCCGGCTTGGGTAAAACGAAAAATGTTGTCTATAAACAAAAGCACATCCTTGCCTTCTGCGTCGCGAAAATGTTCCGCCATGGTAAGAGCGGAAAGCGCCACTCGCAGACGAGCGCCCGGAGGTTCATTCATTTGACCAAAGACCATCGCGACTTTCGGCAAGACTCCGGACTCTTTCATTTCATGATATAAATCATTTCCTTCCCGAGTCCGTTCGCCGACACCCGCAAAGACCGAATATCCGCCGTGTTCCGAGGCGATATTGTGTATAAGCTCTTGGATGACCACGGTTTTACCCACGCCAGCTCCGCCAAAAAGCCCGACCTTACCTCCCTTTAAGACCGGACAAATAAGATCTATCACTTTGATGCCCGTTTCCAGAATTTCAACTTTGGTGGCCTGGGCTGTAAATTCAGGAGCTTTTCGATGAATCGGTAAAACCTTCTCAGATTTTATTTGCATCCCATCGTCAATAGCTTCCCCAAGGACGTTAAAAATACGGCCTAAGGTGGATTTACCCACAGGCACGGATATGGGAGCTTCAGTACTTAAAACCTGCATTCCGCGAAAAAGACCATCAGTCGTATCCATGGCCACAGAACGCACCAATCCGGTCCCAAGATGTTGCTCAACTTCCAAGACAAGCTTTTTGCCTTTGTTTGCGACCTCCAACGCGGTATAAATATCCGGTAATTTTTCGCCGAAATCCACGTCTACCACCGGACCTATGATCTTCTTGATTGTGCCTGTTTGCATAATAATTTCTTTTTACTTTATAAATTTTATAACTTTTAACTTATTGATGCCATGCCCGCGCTGATTTCCGATATTTCTCTGGTAATATTCGATTGTCTGGCTTTATTAAATACCAAAGTCAAATCTTCAATCATCTCTCCGGAGGCTTCGCTTGCGTTCTTCATGGCCATCATTCTGCTTGACTGCTCGGAAGCATTGGATTCCAAAAGCATTTGATAAATCTGCATCCGAGTAAGTTTTTCCGCGAGCGAGCCGATAAGTTTATTCTGGTCTCCTTCGAACAAATAATCGATTTTCTTATCATGAGAGTTGTCTTCGAGCGCCGGAGCGACTTGATCAAGCGATTGAATCAAATCTTTTAGTTCTGTGCGACTTACCGGTAAAATCTGCTTGATGTTGGGTCGCTGGGTCAGAGCAGAAACAAAATCGGTATAAGCCACTATTACTTTATCATATTTACCAAAGCTAAACTCATCTATCACAAATTTAGACAGGGGCACTATCGCGGATAGAGAAATCTGGCCATCCATTTCCAAAAAAGAAGCAACTACCCGGATACCCAGACGACGTATGGCGATATCTCCTTTTTTGCCTACCGAGACCACTTCCACATTAGTATTTTTGCTTTTGAGTATAGAAATAACCTTTTTTATAATTTGCGCGTTGTACGCTCCGCAAAGCCCGCGATTGGAGCTTATTAAAAGAAGTAAAATATTTTTTTTACCGTCAATCCCTTCTTTCAATGAAAAAAGCGGATGTTCTAAATTTTCGACATTTTTGGCAATAGAAGTCAGAATCTGCCAAGAATATCCGGCGTAAAATCTGGAAGCAAGGGTACTCGAAACCGCGCGCTTCATCTTCGAAGCCGCCACCAGTTCCATCGCCTTGGTGATTTTCTTGGTATTTTTTATCGACTTTATTCGTCTTTTTATTTCCTTTGTTCCTGCCATAAAATTCGCCTTAAACCACTTAGTACTCGGAGTACTAAGTGTTACTAAAACCTTTTTTGAAATCTTCAATTACTTTCTTTAACTCAATTTCGCCTTTTTCACTCCACATCTTTGTTTCCGCAATATCTTTAAAGAAAGCCTTCGCATGACGTTCCGCATGGTCGATAAGTCCGCGCTCAAATTCTTTTATCTTATTCACCGGAACATCATCCATAAACCCTTTGGAAAGCGCGTAAAGGGATACCACTTGATGTTCTGTCTTTTCCGGAGAATATTGGGGTTGTTTCAATACCTCCACCGCCCTTTTGCCACGCTCGAGGGTCCGCTTGGTTGCTTCATCCAAATCAGAACCAAACTGAGAGAAAGCTTCGAGCTCCCGGTATTGCGCGAGATCGAGCTTCAAAGTGCCTGCCACTTTCTTCATAGCCTTGATCTGGGCGGCAGAACCTACACGGGAAACGGAAGAGCCGACATTTACCGCCGGACGAATACCTTTATAGAAAAGATCGGTCTCTAGAAATATTTGCCCGTCGGTAATGGAAATTACATTGGTTGGAATATAGGCCGAAATATCTCCCGCTTGAGTTTCAATAATGGGAAGCGCAGTGATAGACCCACCCCCGTATTTTTGGTTTCTTCGGCAAGCGCGCTCAAGCAGGCGAGAATGAAGATAAAAAACATCTCCCGGAAAGGCTTCTCGGCCAGGCGGACGACGGAGAAGGAGGGATATTTCTCTGTAAGCTACCGCATGTTTCGACAGGTCGTCGTAGATAATCAACACATCTTTTCCCTTATCCATAAAATATTCCGCAATGGATACTCCTGCATATGGCGCTACGTAAGAAAGAGCAGCTGACTCTGATGCTCCAGCGGAAACAACAACGGTATAATCCATGGCTCCACCTTCCTCCAGACGAACATGGAGCTTCCTTAACTTTGAATCTTTCTGACCGATAGAAACATACACGCATATCATGTTTTGGCCCTTTTGATTCAAAATAGCGTCTATGGCAATAGCCGTTTTACCCGTCTGACGATCTCCGATAATAAGCTCTCGCTGTCCGCGACCCACTGGAATAATGGCATCGATTACCTTGATACCGGTCGCCACCGGTTCCGTAACGCTCTCTCGGGTGATCACTCCAGGCGCCACTTTTTCAATAGGATAATGCTTTATGGATTTTCCACCCGCGATGGCTCCTTTGCCGTCTATCGGTTCTCCTATGGCATTGACTACTCTGCCGATAACGCCATCCGAAACAGGCATTTCCAGAATCTTGCCGGTAGCTTTTACTTCGTCTCCTTCTTTTATTTTAGAAAAATCGCCTAAAATAATAACCCCTGCCGTATCTTCCTCTAGGTTAAGCGCCACTCCCACTTCGCCTCCCGGAAAGAGCACCATTTCCGAAGAACGAAGATCAGAGAGCCCGGAGACTCGGGCAATACCGTCGAAAACCTCTATCACATTGCCCGCTTTTTCTATTTTTATTTGGGCTTTAAAATTTTCTATTTCTCTTTTTAAATTTTCTACAATGGTATTGTGGCTCATGGTTTAAACAGCGCTTCTGGTTAAATATTTTTGTAATTGCATAATTTTATTTTTTATCGTTAAATCAATAACTTCGTCGTTTGCTTCCACTCGAAACCCTCCCAATAAATTTTGATCTAATATTTTTGTAAGAGTGATCTCTTTCGCAGAATAACGTTTTTTTAAAAAATGCACAAGTTCTTTTTCTTCTTTTTCATGTAATCTATGGACGCTCGAGACGGTAGCTGACACTATCCCCTTTTCCAAATTAATTATTTTTTTTAGATGAAGCAATATCGCGGCAGCTCTGCCAAGAAGATGTTTGCGGGCCAAAAAGGCAAGGATATTTTTGTGAGTTTGATGCGCCTCGTCAAGACTTTTATCTTTAAGAGATAAATATATGGCATGGGCTATATTGTTATCTGATAAAATTGCCATTTATAAATCTTTTAATTCTGTTTTATCTTTTATTAACTTCTCGACCATTAATGTTGCAAGCGACGTAATTTCGCTCTTGGCTTCCTCAACCAAGACCTTTTTATCAATTGCCATTTGTTCTGTTCTTTTTTTTACCCACTCGTCGTTATCCGCTTTTATTTTAGCCACATGATCCGCCCTTAATCTCTCTAAATCTCTTTGAAGTTCGTTGTGAGCATTTACAGATATCTGTTTTAATTTTATTGTATTTTGATTGTATTCTTCGGTTGCTTTCTGTAATAATTCGTTGGATTTCTCGGCATTATTAATGCCTGCCTCTATTTTTTTACCACGTTCTTCCATAAACTTACCTAGGGGTTTCAAGGCAAAGACATAAAGCACGGCAAAAACAATGCCGAAATTGACCGCCTGCGCGATGATAATCTTCCAATCTATGTGAAATGTAGAAATAATCGAATCCATAACTTGAAAGCTCAAAAATAGTTCTTGAGAAAAACTTTACGCAATGAGAAAAGAATTTAAATTGAAAATGCGATAACGAGCGCGTAGATGGCGATAGCCTCGGCGAACGCGCAGGAAAGAAGCATCGGTACCAGAATTTTTCCCGCCGATTCCGGATTGCGTCCGATGGACTCCATAGCCTTCGAACCGATCATGCCGACAGCGATAGCCGGACCCACGGCCCCCACCGCCATCACGATTGCTTTTGCAAAAAATGTTTCCATGATTTGTTTTTATAAATTATTAATAATGTTTCGACTATTTTACTTGTAAATTCATGCCGTTGCAACTTGTTCCGTGTGTGTATGTTCATCTTCATGATCATGATCTGACGCCCCGATGGTAAAATACACAACCGTCAAAATCGAAAAAATAAGCGCCTGAATCACTCCCACCAGTATCTCCAAAAACATAAAAGGTATAGGCACGATGTAGGCCACCAAGGCCGCCATTGAAACTAAAAGCACTTCTCCGGCAAAGACATTGCCGAAAAGACGGAAAGAGAGCGAGGCAATCTTGGCAAACTCCCCCACAACTTCTATCAAACCTACAAAGAACGTAATCGGAGCAACGATAACAACCGTCGGCTCATGGCGAATTTTGGTGAAAATTTCCCCGAGTATCTTCAGATTAACATATTTATTAAAAGTTTTCCATGCGCCTATGGAAAAAATACCGAATATATTGGCCCCAAGCACCGACATCACGGCGAGGGCAAGCGTAGTGTTAATGTCCGCTGTTCCCCCACGAAGAAACGGCACAAAGGTAAGTCCGTGTTCTCCCTCCTCGACTATTCCAAAACCTCCAAGCGGAAGAAGTCCCAGCCAATTATTTATAAGAATAAAAAAGAAAACAGAGATAGCAATCGGAAATATTTTGACAGAAAGAGCGCGGTTTCCGGTCACCTGATCGCACATAGACAACGCACCATCTATGATTATTTCAAAAAGATTTTGAATCTTGCCCGGAATTTCACGAAACTTAAATCGAAGAGCAAACGCCAAGACAGCGATAATGAATACCGCTACCCAGGAAGTTAAAAGCGCGTTGGTAACGATAAAATTTTCAGAATAAAATATCGGCTCGGCAAAGAGCGTAATATGCTGATTCGGTTGTTCTTGGTAAGGAAGTCTGACTTCCTTATTTGTATTTTCTTGTGTTGTATTACTTACCATTTTTAATTTTCCTCATATAATTTCTTATAACTTTTACGATTCCGTATGTTGTAACAAGAAAACCTACTCCGGCCAAAATGAGAAGCATCTTGGGTTCTGTTCCCCATCGACCATCCAAATATTTCCCGACAATCAAGGTCAAAACAATAGGCACGAAAATCCAAGTTGAAACCTCGCCCCAAAGCGCTACCCCCTCTTTCCACCATGGACCGTTTGAATTTGAATTTTGTTTGTCTTCTTCCACAAAAACAAAAGCTCAGAGAGCTTTGTAGAGAGTATTTTAAAAGAAAAACGATCAAAACGCAATAGGCTAAATGCTTTTACTCAACAAACAATTACTCACTTTGATCTCATGCGCCATTTAAGAATTTTAATAATTGCGGGACTCCAAAAATATTGCGCAATCTCTCTCCTCTTAGTAGGTGAAAATTTAAGTGATTCTGCAATCTCGGATCTTGTCTTGCCGTCTAGGCCCAGAACTAAAGCCGCAAAGAAATGAGGTTTATCTGGATTTGCAAGGTAAACATCTTTAATTTCCGATACGGCTATAGGTTGTTGATAAAGAGGGCTTAATCTACCCGCCATTTCTGGAATAAAAACAAAGACTTTTTGCGGATTTTCAAAATACCTTTCAAGAATTTGTATGCATAATCGCCTACTTTCCTCGGATATTCCTGGTTTTTTTTCAGCTTTCGCGGATAATTCAGCCTCTGAAATATTTGATTTTTTGCCCGGTTTGTTTTCTATAGTCATGATTTAATTATGAAAGATAATAAACCTTTTATGATAAATACCCCTCGTGTGCAGTAATTCTAGCATTTGCGCGAACTTTTTTCAAAGTAGATGAATAGCGTTCTCCGCGCGCTAAAGCGCCTCTGTGCGAAGCACAGAGCTT
>Ga0155371_114_pt1 | contig 20550 bp, 23 predicted proteins | sample RifCSPhighO2_02_FD_106339 | JGI IMG/M metagenome (GOLD analysis project Ga0155371, IMG submission 106339) | Candidatus Nomurabacteria bacterium RIFCSPHIGHO2_02_FULL_41_18
CCCCAGACCCCTCCTCCGCGCGGGGAATTTGCATGCCCGCCGAATTTCAAAAACACTAGCCGAAGTTTTGCAAAATCCTTTCCCCAGAAAATAGTTTTTGCAAAACTTCGTCCATTTTACTGAACGGCTCACTTACTGGCATTTGAGCCGTTCGGAGATGTTGCGTTCCCCGCACTTTCCACTTTGGAAAGCTCTGTGCTTTGCACAGAGGCGCGTAGCGCGCGGGGAACTCCATTGATTACAGATTTTGAAAATAGGTTCTGATTTGGTAGAATAAACGCACTTTTTTTTGAATAAAGTGTGTCACACTTTCATGTTTATATTTAGTTTTGACTTTCAAAAAGCGTGGGAGTATAATATGGAGTATGCAACATGTAGAAATTTATTCGACCCCTTCTTGTCATTTTTGCCATATGGCCAAGGAATTTTTTAAAGAAAAAAACGTGCCATTTACGGATTATGATGTGGCTTCCGATGTTTCAAAAAGGCAGGAAATGATGGAGAAGAGCGGACAGATGGGTGTTCCGGTTATCGTTATAGGAAATGAACTTGTGGTGGGCTTCAATAAGGCGCTTATCTCCAAACTGCTTGGGATTTAGGCTATGTCCTCGTAGTTAAACGGATATAACGACTCCGTCCTAAGGAGTAATTGTAGGTTCAATTCCTGCCGAGGACACCACAACCAAACTTTTGCTTTTGTCAGAAGAATTTTCGCGCGCTTCACGAAGCGAAGCGTAAGGTGGGATAGAGTTAAATTCAATCCGGCGATTTTTCAAAAACAGGTTCGAGCCAAATAATATTGCCTTTTTCTAATTCGGTCATTTTCTCCTCCAACGACTTCTTGCGGGAGAGAAGCCCAGCCTTCTCTGCAAGGTACTCATCTTGCTCTATATCCTCGTCAATAGACCGGACTTGTTTGTCTTCAATATCGGTTGATTTGCGAGCGTATAAGAGGTATTTAAGCATCGGTGTATTATACCACCTTGCTTTAGATGTGTTAATCTAATATAATCTCATATATCTAATATAATAGATTATAAGACATGAATTACAATAAACGAATTAAGAATATACCACAAAATCTATGGGTATTCATCAATCAAATTGATGAATTAAAAGGCCGATGGATTGGTGGAGCCGAAATAAATCCACAAGCACTTGGCCGATTAAAACGTTCCGTTTTGGTTACGTCGACTGGCGCCTCCACTCGTATTGAAGGAGCCAAACTTTCCGACGAAGATATTGAAAAAATGATGCGTGGACTTTCTATGCAAAAATTTGCCGACCGCGACAAGCAAGAAGTGCAAGGATATTATGAACTTCTTGAAAATGTATTTAACTCTTACAACAAGATACCATTTTCAGAAAGTAGCATTCAACATCTTCATAAGGAAATTTTAAAATATGTTGAGAAAGATAAATTTCATCGCGGAGAATACAAAAAAACTGAAAACAGAGTTGAAATGGTAAATGAAGTGGGTCAATCTATAGGTATTTTATTTGATACCACACCTGCCTGGCTCACACCGAAAGAAATGCAAGAATTATTCGAATGGACTAAAAAATCTCTCTCTTTAAAAGAAATTCATCCATTAATAATTATTGGAAATTTTATTGTGGAATTTCTTAATATCCACCCATTTCAAGATGGCAATGGTAGACTTTCACGCGTTCTTACAAATTTATTAATGCTCCAAGCTGGTTACGCATACATGCCGTATGTCTCGCATGAGAAATTGATTGAAGATAATAAGGCGGAATATTATGTAGCTCTTAGAAAAAGTCAGAAAACTTTAAAAACCGATAATCCGAATGTTGTGCCTTGGCTTGAATTCTTTTTCAATGTTCTGCTTACACAAGCAAAACAAGCAATTGAGTTGCTGTCAAAAGAAAATATTGATAAACTTCTTTCCCCCAAACAACTTTTAGTGTGGCTCCATCTTAGTAATGTTGGGGAAGCCACGCCTAGAGACATATCTTTAAAAACAAAAGTTGCTCGCCCAACCGTGTCTCAAGCACTCGATACTCTTTTGCGTCTCAAGAAAGTTGAACGTATTGGACAAGGACGAACGACGAGGTATAGGAAAATATAAAATATGTATAACCACTCAGGAAAAACTGGCTCTAAGTGCTGGATTTGTATGAAATTTATGCTAATATACCCAAATGGATCCGGAATCCAAAAAGCTCTTGGAAGAGAATTTGAGGCTTTCGCAAGAGAATAATGTTATTTTGCTTAAGCTCAAGCGCTCGATGCAGGTAAGGCGTTTTGTGAGTATAATTTATTGGACACTCATTGTAGGCTCGGCAGTGGGGGCTTATTATTTCATCCAGCCCTACATAGATCAGATGGTAAACATTTATGGCGGGGCCAAAGATGACCTCGAAAATTTCAACCAGCTTTTTCAGAATTTGAAAAATTAATAAGATAAAAGATTGCCTGGGTAGCTCAGTCAGTAGAGCATTCCCCTGAAGAGGGAAGGGTCGGCAGTGCGATCCTGCCCCCAGGCACCAAATTTTAGTTTAAATAGACTTTACTCGGATGACATTTTTCTTGTCTTTGTCCACTTTCTGGAGCTTGATGGTAAGGAGTCCGTGTCTCTCCACCGCTTCTACTTCTTCAGGCTCTATTTCTTGAGGAAGAACGATGGTACGGGAAAATTTGCCCCAGTAAAGCTCTCTGACGAAATAATTATCTTCATCGACATTGCGATTTTCTCCACGCTTGCCCTGAATGGTAACCATGTCTCTCGCTATGGTAAGCTCTAGATCTTCCGGTTTTACTCCGGCCACCATGGCTTGGATTACGATATCGGATGCTGTCTGATATACATCTATAGTGAGTTCTGCTTCATCATTCTCTTCTTCAATCCAGTTGCCACCCCCTTGCCCGTTTTTCTTTTCCAGCTTGGTTACGTGCTTACTGGGAGAAACTTCTTCCGGCCCTTCTTCCAAGCGCATTGTTCCGGTTAATTTTTCAAAAAAAGTTCTTTTTCTATTTTCTTTTTCCATAATTTTTTTCAATTATTATTAAGATCCATTCTTCTCAATTTCTCAAAAAGGAGGAATATAATTATAGCGCCTACCCACAAGAAGGAAAACACTTTCAAAAAATCCGCTCCTCCATTCTTCATTATAAAAAAATTAAAGGCGCTATGCAAGCCGATGGCAAGGATAATTCCAACTATAGTGTATAAAAATTTTCTGCGTCCGTCCATAAAGAAAGAAAGCCCCATACTCACGCCGATTACTCCGCTTGAGACGGTATGTAGCAAAGTAGATCCCAGGAAGCGCAAGTGCCCGGTAAGGAGCCCTACCGCTGTCTGACCCAGAGAGATTGGTTTTATCAGGAAAAGGGTGTTTTCCAGCGCGGCAAATCCTAAAGCCACGGTTATGAGATATATAGGCCAGTCTGTGGGTTCATCGGCCTGGCTGGTATTTGAAACGATGAAAAGAACCATTAAGAATTTTATCAATTCCTCTACGCCGGCCCAGGCCACAAGTTCCCAACCATGAGGCAGGGAAAATCCTTGAACAACTTTCTGGACCGGCAGAACCAGCAAGACACTTGCCATACCCAGAAAGAAAACCATTGCGAGCAATCCTTTAGGCTCTGGATTTTTTCTGTCTTCCCGAAGCCAAAACCACAGCCACAGTAGGGAAGGGATAATACCAATCAAGAATGCGATTCCTATAATTTTTGGATTACCGATGTTTAGCATGGCCATTTTTCCGCTATTAATAAATTTTTTTGGTCGGGCCTGTCTATCCCCGCCTGTCCGGCAGGCGGGGATGAGGCAGACATCATTGACCAAATTTCTTCGGTGACAAAAGGCGTAAAGGGATGGAGTATTTTCAGGCAATCTTGCCAGATGGGTAAAAGCGATTTTTTCATATCATCGTCTTTTTTGCTTTGCTCGATTATTTCATCCGCAAATTTGTGCCAGATGTAATGATAAATTTTTTCGCTTGCCAGATAAAAACGATAATTTTCCATATCGGCGGTTATGTCTTTTTTGATATTTTCAAATTCTTCTATGACATTCTTTTTTGTTTCTGATTCCCCACTTTTTTGATTCTCCAGCACGAACCGGGTAATGTTCCAGATTTTATTGGCGAAGTTTTTATATCCGCGGATTTTATCTTCCGATAGGGCGAGGGAAGTGCCCGGGGTATTGCCGACTATCATGGCTATGCGAAAAGCATCGGTTCCGTATTTTTCCGTGAGTGTCATCGGATCGATAACATTTCCTTTGCTTTTTGACATCTTTTGAGCTTTTGGGTCGAGTACCATTCCATGCAGATAAACTATATTGAAAGGAACTTTCCCAGTCATATAAAGCCCGAGCATTATCATTCTGGATACCCAGAAAAATATAATGTCCCCTCCGGTTTCCATTATACTGGTGGGATAAAATGCGGCGTAATCTTTTTGGTCCGGGTAGCCTAGCGATAAATACGGCCACTGGCCGGAAGAAAACCAAGTATCGAAGGTATCCTTGTCTTTGAGAACTTTACCCCCGCATTTGTCGCAGGCGGATATTGTGTCTTCCAGGTCCGCCATTCCGTGCCCGCAGGCTTGACATATCTTGGCCGGTATCGGTATGCCCCAGACTATCTGTCTTGAAATATTCCAGTCAATAATTTTTTCGAGCCAGTGAATCGAGATTTTCTGATAATGATCCGGAATGTATTTTATTTTTCCGTCTTTTATATTTTCAAGCGCTTTTTTAGCCAGCGGCTTCATTTTTATAAACCATTGACTTTTAATTTGCGGTTCGATAAGGGTTCCGCATTTATAGCAGGTTCGGACGATATGTTTGTAATTTTCGTCGATTTTTTCCACCAAACCTTTGCTTTTTAATTTTTCAATTATGAGAGGCCTGGCTTTATTTATATGTGTGCCGGCGAATTCTCCCGCGATTGGCAGTAATTTCCCGGTTTCATCAATGATCTGCTCCTTGTCCAGTCCGTGCCTGTCCGCAATCTCAAAATCAGCCGTATCGTGCCAAGGGGTGATAGTCATGACACCAGTGCCAAATTCCATATCGATCGCCTCGTCTTTTACTATAGTAGCGGTGATGGGGCCGTTAATCCACTCAAGTTTTATCTTTTGTCCGTTTTTATAATCAGCGTATCTTTTATCATCCGGATGCATAACCACGTATTTGTCTCCGAATTTCGTCTCCGGTCTGGCTGTGCCGATGACGAATGGCCCGTATTTTAGATAGTAAAAGCTGTCCGTCCTTTCTTCGTCTTTTATTTCCAAATCAGAAAAGGATATCCGATGTTTCGGGCACCAGCTTACTATCTTCTCTCCGCGATAGGCCATTCCATCGTCGTATAGTTTTTTAAAACTTTGGCGAACTTTTTCCACTATATCTTTATCTAAAGTGAATTTTTCGCGAGACCAGTCGCAAGAAGCGCCCATTTTTTTGATTTGATTTTTTATGTTGGATGAATTGTCGAGAGTAAAATCTAGGATTTCTTTATACAAATTATCTGGGTTCATGTCGAATCTGCTCCGGCCTTCTTTTTCCAATTTTTTTTCGTAAACAACTTGTGTTTCAAAACCGGCATGGTCAAGTCCGGGTAGCCAAAGAGTCTTGAATCCTCTCATTCGCTTGTAGCGTATCATTACGTCTTCAATGGTCATTACCAGGCCGTGGCCGGCATGCAGAGATCCGTTGGCGTTGACCGGAGGCATGATGATGGAAAATGATTTTCCAAAGTTTAGGTTCGTATCCGGCGAGTGTGTCCAAGGCGCGCCGGTTTCGGGCTGAAAAAATCCGCTTTCTTCCCAGAGTTTGTAGATGCGCCCTTCTGTTTTTTTAGGGTCGTAGGGCTTGAGTAGCTTTGGGTCCATGTTCGAATAATATCATATTAAAGCTTTAAATTGCCAGTTGCCTTGATACTGCTTAAGTTCGGCGTTTTCTTTTTATTTTTTATGTAATTTAAATATCCCGCGATGCCGATCATGATGGAATTATCTCCCGATAGTCCCTTTGGTGGAAAAAATAATTTTACTTTGTTTTTTGTTATTTTTTTTATTTCCCTCTGCAGGTGCGCGTTCCCGGCCACTCCGCCGGCGACGATAAGAGTTTTAATTTTGTATTTTTCCATAGCCTTTCCGGTTTTATAAACCAGGCATTCTACAGCGGCGTTTTCGAATTCGAGCGCTATTTGCGCTTTTGTTTTTTCATCCAGTTTTCCTATTTTTTTTATTAAATAAAAAACAGCCGTTTTTAATCCTGCGAAAGAAAAATTAAAATTAGGAGATTTCAACATTGGTCTCGGCAGTTTAATTTTTAATTCGTAATTTTTAATTCGTAATTTTTCGGCTAAGGCCGAAATATGGGGTCCGCCGGGGTAGGGGAGTTCGAGCATCCGGGCGACTTTGTCAAAGGCTTCACCGACCGCGTCGTCCAAAGTTTCGCCGATGATTTTATAATTCATCCACTTTTTTATCAAAACCAGTTGCGTGTGTCCGCCGGATACAAGCAGTGAAAGTATTGGGAATTTTATATCAGGAATTTTGAATTTTCCTTTGCTTTTCCCGAATATGGACAGCACATGTCCCTCCATATGATTCACGGGAATAACCGGCACACCCCATTTTTTGGCCAATTTTTTCGCGAACAAAATCCCCTCCCAAAGGCACATCTCCAGACCTGGGCCATAAGTGACGGCGATGAGGTTCACAGGCTTATGTTTTTTGCTTAGCTTGGTCTCTTTTAAACTTTTTTCGAGTAGTATCGGCAGATTTTTTATGTGCTCCCGCTTGGCAAGCGCCGGATACACTCCGCCGTAGGGTATATGGGTTTTTATCTGTGAATTTGAACAGTTTGCCAGTATTTTGAACTCGGCATTTTTTATTCCTCCTGTCGCCTCTATTATACTAATACAAGTGTCGTCGCAAGAAGTTTCAATCGAAAGGATTTTCATTGTGCGCGGTGAGGGGATTGAACCCCCGGCCTACCCCACGTCAAGGGGTCGCTCTACCGCTGAGCTAACCGCGCTTAGATCCTTTATATCATTTTTTCCTCTATTCTTTCAAGCGCGACGATAAAAGCGCTCATGCGGAAAGTCGTTTTCAATTCTTTTGACTTTTTCAATATTTTCTCCGAATTTTCTTCGAGCATCTTTTTCAATTTATCGAAGACCTCTTTTTCGCTCCAATGCTCTTTTTTTAGATTTTGTTCCCATTCGAAGTACGACACTATCACCCCGCCGGAGTTTACCAAAATATCCGGTACTATCGGCACATCCCTTTTAAATAGAATTTCATCTGCTTCCGGAGTAGTGGGGCCGTTGGCAAGTTCCAGCACCACTTTGGCTTTTATTTTCTCCGCATTTGTTTCATTTATTTGGTTTTCCAAAGCCGCCGGAATGAGGAGATCACATTCGATTTCAAGTAGTTCCATATTTGAAATATTTTTTGCGCCGGAAAATCCGGATAGGGTTCCGGTCGATTTTTTGTGTTCCAGGAGTTTATCCATATCTAAACCCAGAGGATTGTAGACTCCGCCTTTCGAATCCGAAATGGCTACCACTTTATGTCCGGCTCGGCTAAAGACAACTCCGGCGAAAGATCCGGCGTTCCCAAATCCTTGTATGGCTACCGCGCATTTCTCCGGCAACCCTAATTCTTTCTTGAATTTTTCAAACACGTAAAAAGCTCCTTGCGCCGTGGAAGTATTTCTTCCCTCCGAGCCTCCTTTGTCTATAGGCTTGCCGGTTATTACTGCCTTGGTTTTGTCTCCGGTGATTTTCTCAAATTCATCCGCTATCCAAGCCATGATCTCCGGAGTGGTGTTGACATCCGGGGCCGGCACGTCTTTGCGCGGACCCAGTACATCCGCCAATCTTCTCACCCATCCGCGAGAAAGCCTCTCCAGTTCTCCTTTCGAAAGATTTTTCGGATCGACTGTTACGCCTCCCTTGCCTCCGCCCATGGGAATACCGGCGGCCGCGCATTTGAGAGTCATCCAGAAAGCAAGGGCCTTGATTTCATTTATGTCGGTGTCCGGATGATAGCGGATGCCTCCTTTATACGGACCAAGCGTGTTATTGTATTCCACTCTGTATCCTTCGAAGATTTTTATAGAGCCATCGTCCATTTCAACCGGTATGGATATTCTGATATCTCTGTCTGGCACCTTCATTCTAGAAATAAAAGCATGACCAAAATTACCGGCCCTAGCGGCTTGGTCGAGCTGACTCATGGCGTTGTCGAACGGATTTTTCATAATAGCCGCAATTATACCTCAAATTTCTCCAGCGTCTCAAGCTCTTCTTTTGAATTTGCTCCCAATCCTTCGCGCGGGTCTATATCAAAAGATTCTATTTTTTCTCCCTCCAAAATGGCTACCCTTATGAGATCCGTGAGATAGTATTCTTTCTGGGCATTGTCGGTTTTTAAATCTTTGATTTTTTTCCACAGCCACTTTGCTTCGAAGCACAAATATATGGGATTTACTTCGGTTATATTTTTTTCTTCTTCTTTCAGATCCTTCACCTGCACATCGCGCAATATTTCTCCATTTTTATCTCTGACAATTCTGGAGAAGTTGTTGTAAAAGAACACTCGCCAGTCTTTGAAATCAGAGAGATAAATAGTAGCCATGGTTATTTTTGTTTTCGATGCCAAGTGTCTCCGGGCAAGATCCTTGATAGTTTTTTCGTTCACATAAGGATGATCGCTTGGGAGAATCAAAACATGCTCCGCTTTGTCTTGCATGAATTTTTGCGCGCTCATGACCGCATGTCCGGTGCCTTCCTGTTTTTCTTGCACGACATAATCATATTTCTCTCCGAGCCTTTCCATGATTTTTTTCTTTTTGTGTCCGACTACGATTATCGGCCTGTCGTCAACGCCGGATTTATGAATCGCTTCCAAGACATATCCGATCATGGGCTTGCCGCGGACCTGCGCCAGAGCCTTGGGAAGATCGCTTCTCATTCTTTTACCCAAACCGGCAGCCAGAACCAGAATTCTGATTTTTTCCTTGTTTATCATTTTGTTATATAATACACATATGTCGAGAAAAGGAAAGGCAAAGAAAACAAAAAAAGTGGTCATGGTCAGCGGAGGTTTTGACCCAGTTCATATTGGTCATGTGCGATTATTTAAAGAGGCTAAAAAGTTGGGCGACGAACTCGTGGTGGTCGTCAATAACGACAATTGGCTTAAGTTTAAAAAAGGATATACTTTTATGTCTGACGCGGACCGCAAAGAAATTATAGAATCATTTAGACCGGTTGATAAAGTTGTTTTGACTGTTCATAAACCGGATACAAATGACATAACAGTTTGCCGTGAGCTTGAATTAATCCGACCACATATCTTTGCCAATGGGGGAGACCGCAAAGAAAATGTCCCAGTTCCGGAATATGAAGTTTGCAAAAGGCTCGGCATACAAATGGTTTTTAATGTTGGTCACGGTGGCAAGGTGCGGTCTTCGTCTGAATTGGTGAAACAAGCTAAGAAGAGAAAAGTTAAGTGATATAATAGAAATATGAAATCATTAAATCAGATGACTAAAGAAGATTTGAAAGAAATTAAAATGATTGTTTTTGATGTTGATGGTGTAATCGTTCCCAGAGGAACAAAAATAAAACAGGTAGGCAATACTACAACCCTACAAACAAAAATAATCGCACCGAAACAAATAGAACAAATAAAAGAATTATACAGAAAAGGATTTTTGATAAATATTAGTTCCGGTAGAGGACTTTATATGTTGCAAGAAATGTTTAGAGAAATTTTACCTTTTGTTAGTTTAACTTATGAATGTGGTAGTGCGACATGGTATAAAGGAAAAATCCACCAGCACATTAATAGTTTTGAACGTTTACAAGATGTATTTTTTAAATTGAAACGAATAGCTTTTAAGAATAAGAATGTTAGAGGCTTTGAACCGAAAGAGTTTATTATCACTGTTCATTGCAAAAAGAAAGATCAAAAGATTGAAGAAACAGTACAGAAAGAGCGTGGTCTTTGTACTCATTGGAATGGTGAAGCCTATGATGTTTTGATTAAAAAAGATCAGACTAAAGCACTTGGTTTACAAAAAGTAATGAAGATTTTCAAATTAAAGAAGCAAAATGTTATGGCGATAGGGGATAATTATAACGACCATGAATTATTGCAAGCCAGTGGAACACCTATTTCAGCTGATAAAACTAAGATTCAAGGTAAATTTTATGTGTCACTTCAGGGTGAATTTCTTCCGGCTGATATGCTAATGCAGAAAATATTATTATTAAAAGGAAATAAGGTATAATTAAATCGTATGAAAGAATTCAAGCCTTTTACAATTGAACGTCCGTGGGGCACTTTCAGACAGCTGACCCACAATAGTCTTTCGACTGTAAAACTTCACAGAATTAAACCGGGAGAAAAAACCAGCTGGCAGAGCCACACTAGGCGCTCGGAATTTTGGCATATTGTGGAAGGTAGCGGTATAATACGCGTAGAAGACAAGGAATACAATGTTGTTTCCGGTGACGAATATGATGCTCCGGTTGGCGCCAAGCATCGTTGGATTGCCGGAGAGTCTGGTTTGGTATTGATTGAAATAGCTATCGGAGACTTTGACGAAGAAGATATAACTCGTTATGAAGATAAATATGGCCGCGCTTAAAAAAATAAAAGAAAAAATTAAAAAGAAGACAAAAAGCGCCTCTCTAAAAAAGAAGCCTGTCAAAAAGCAGGTACGCAGGAAAAGCGCAGACAGAAAAAGCAAATTAAAACTTAGCAGATCTCCGGGTAATCCCATTATTGAACCGGGAGCAAATTCTTGGGAATCCAAAGCCGCTTTCAATCCTACCGCTCTCTATCACGATGGCAAAGTGCATGTCATTTACCGAGCCATCGGGGAGGGTGATGTCTCCGTACTTGGCTATGCTTCAAGCGAAGACGGAATAAATTTTACTTTGCGGTCGCCAGAGCCTGTTTTTACGCATGGCGGGCGCATTCCGACTTACGCGAATTTTAACAAGTTTTCCGTTCCGCGCATTGACTATATTTCCGGCGGGGGTTGGGGTGGCGGATGCGAAGATCCCAGGCTTACCAAGCTCGGAGATACCGCTTATATGATTTATACCGCTTTCGACGGCTGGGGATCCGTCAGACTTACCCTGACTTCCGTATCTCTGGATGACTTTGTTTCCGGGCGCTGGAATTGGCGGAGGCCAGTATTTATTTCTCCGCCCGGCGAAATTCATAAAAATTGGGTTATTTTCCCCGAAAAGATAAATGATAAATATGCCATTCTCCACAGCATTTCTCCAAAAATCATGGTGGATTATTTCAGATCTCTGGATGAGCTCGATGGCAAAAATTTTATTTACAGCGTTCATCAGGGCAGTCTCCTGTGGCAGGCGAGAGACAGGCTTGTGCGAGGCGTAGGACCCGCTCCGATAAAGACCAAGTTTGGCTGGCTAATTTTATATCATAAAATGGAAAAGCACGATTCTCACAGATACAAGCTTTGGGCGATGATCTTGGACGCAAAAAATCCGGAGAAAATCTTGCATGTTTCCAAACACCCCATTCTTGAGCCGGATCTGTGGTATGAGAATGAGGGATATAAGGGTGGGGTGGTGTATTCTTGCGGAGCGGTGGTGAAAGATGGAAACTTGTTCGTGTATTATGGCGGAGCGGACAAAGTCTCTTGCGTGGCGCAGACCCGCTTGGATGAATTTTTAAAAGAACTTGTAAGTTCCGGGGTGCCGGCATTAAAAAATAAAAAAGTAAAAGTCTGATATGTTCGTCGTAAACAGATCTCACCACAATCCCATTCTTGTGCCTGATCGAGACCATTACTGGGAAGCGTATGCGACTTTCAATATGAGCGTGATTAAAAAAGGCGCGATATTTTTCGGCATCTACCGGGCTGTGTCCGCGCCGGATCATCTTCGCACTCCGGAACAAATCTCTATTATTGGCATAGGCAAGAGCAAGGACGGAGCGCACTTTGAAGATCGAGCACCCTTTATCGTTCCCACGGAAGAATGGGAAAAGTATGGCTGTGAAGATCCGCGCATAACTTACTTTGAAGGACAATACTATATTTTCTATACCGCTCTTTCGAAGTATCCCTTCGAGTCGGACGGTATTAAAGTCGCTGTCGCCGTGTCTTCGGATTTAAAGAAAATTCAAGAAAGGCATCCGGTAACGCCTTTCAATGCCAAAGCGATGTCACTTTTTTCGGAGCGTATCAATGGCAAGATTACCGCGATTCTTACAACCAACACTGACACTCCCCCCGCGAGGATTGCTTTGGCACAGGTTGATAGAATGGAAGAATTTTGGGATCCTGCTTTCTGGGAAAAGTGGTATGCCAATATAGACAAATATACCATTGACTTGAGAAGGGACCCTTTGGATCATGTCGAAGCGGGCGCTCCTCCCGTTAAAACTCCGCATGGGTGGCTCATCCTCTACTCTCATATTCAAAATTATTTCTCCGGCGGAAACCCGGATCGCGTGTTCGGGATTGAGGCGGTGATTTTGGATTTGAATGATCCGTTCAAGGTTGTAGGGAGCACCCGCGGTCCGGTGCTGGTGCCGAGAGAGCCCTATGAACTTCTGGGACATGTGTCGAATGTGGTTTTCCCATCCGGATCAATTTTAAAAAAGTCTTCTCGGTCGGCCACCGGTGATACCCTTCTTATATATTACGGCGCTACCGACATGACTGTGTGCGTAGCTTCCGTAAACCTGGATGATCTTCTGGAAACCATCCGTCCGGAGACTAACTCGCGTCTGTGTTTCAAACGTTTTGCCAAAAACCCCGTTATTATACCGAACTCGAAGCATGCCTGGGAAGCGAAAGCGACTTTTAATCCCGCGGCTCTGCGTCTTGGACGGACTACTCACATATTATATCGAGCTCTTTCGGACGACAATGTCTCCAGTATCGGGTACGCATCTAGTAAAGATGGATTTAATGTGGGCAAGCGGGAGATAAATCCGATATATATCCCGAAAGAAAATTTTGAGATAAAAAAAGTAGCTGAAGGAAATTCCGGTTGTGAAGACCCGCGTATAACCAAGATCGGCAAAACCATTTACATGTGCTACACGGCTTTCGATGGCATCGGTCCGCCTCGAGTCGCCATTACTTCCATTAAAGAGCGCGATTTTCTAGTGAAAAATTGGAAATGGGAGAAGCCGGTCCTTATAACTCCGGAGGGTTTCGATGACAAGGATACCTGTATTTTTCCTCAGAAAATAAACGGAGAATATTTTATTTTACATCGGGTAGAGAATGAAATGTGCGGAGATTATTTCAAGACGCTTGATTTCAGAAAAGAGACGGTCAAGAAATGCATTCGGATTATCGGCCCGAGGATCAACACCTGGGACAGCGCCAAGGTGGGCATCTGCGCTCCTCCGATAAAGACCAAGTATGGCTGGCTACTCCTGTATCACGGAGTTTCCAAGAGTCATAATACATATCGGATAGGAGCTGTTCTGCTTGATCTGAAAGATCCGGCTATCGTGCTCTCGCGCACCGCCGACCCGATATTCGAGCCGATGGAGATATATGAGAGGGAGGGGATCGTAAACAACGTCATCTTCCCGTGCGGAATGGTTGAAAAGGACGGCCTGCTTTTTATATATTACGGAGGCGCGGACAAAGTGGTCGGAGTGGCGACCATGGAGCTCAATCTTCTTATGCGGACTTTGACCAGAAATCTCCGCCCAAAGAAATAGGATTTGTGTTTTTAAAACAGATTTCTTTAGGTGAACCCAAGAGTTGGCTTTCCGAACTCATAAAAGAATCTCAAGGGATAAAATTAAGTATATCAGAATTACAAAGTTTAGCTTTCCTTGCCGTCTAGCCCTTCTCCTAGAGTGATTTTCCCCAAAGCTGGATTAAAACTAACAGTTCCTAAATCGGTCTCTACTTTTGTTTTATCTTTTATCTCCATTTCCTTATCAACATTTAATTTCAAACCTGTGATACTGCCTCCGGAGCGGGAATCTTTTATGGCTATATCTACCGGTTTTTCAAAAATCTTCTGCACAGAATCATCGGAGGTTCGGCCATCCAATCCAGTAATGTCTCCTTCTGCCACAACATTAGAAATTAAAATTTTCAGGCCCGGTTCTACATTACTGATGTCTTCTCCATTCAGTTTATTATCAATGGCAATGACCAACTCCAAAACTTTCTCCAAAGAGAGTTTCTGGCGCTCTATTTCAATAGCTTCTTTTGAGCCGACTAATACTCCATATAGAGCATCAAGGCCCGGCGCAAGGCCCAGTAATTTCTCAATAGCATTTTTATTGCGAATAGATTTTTCTCGCTTTTTTAGCTCAATTTCAATTTGTTTTTCTATATCTTCTTTTGTCTTCATTTTTCTAGTTTAGCATTAACAGAAATAAAGTCATTCTTGGCTAAAATTTTTCAATAAATAATTCACCTACTATCTTTGTGGTGTTTTTTTCTCCACCTAATTCAAAACACCAATGAGGGCGGTCATTGATCCCAATTATGGATAGATTTTTTATCCAAAAATCAGCTGGTTTTTCAAGGGTCATTATTGCTTTTATAGAGGTCTTAAACTTGCCCTTATTTTCAAGAGGAAAAACTAATGGCTTATTTTGTAAAAAGTAAGTCAAAGCACCGGCAATGGTTTTCCAATTTTCATGATTGCTAAAAAGTTCCATGTTAAGGTCGTTTTCTTGAAAAAGAGAAGCTAGTTCTTTTCTTAAAGAATTTAAGCCAATTATTTTTGATATTTCACCATGCAGAGCTCTTGCATCAGATTTCCAGTATTTGGATAAAGCATTAGTTATATCGCGAAAAATCGCCAATCGCATGTCTGAAGGCCGGTCTAATTTTGTATGCACTATCCAGTCGCTATAGAATTCTATGGTTTTATATTTTGAAATGTCTGGGTGATTTTCAATTAAGTGTCGCGCTTGAACCATAAGGAAAATGATGTCTTGTTTTTCTATATAACCGCCTCGTTCTGAAACCCTACTAAACCATTCCTTTATGTGATCTTTTGTAGTCATAATAAAAATCTTTGAATTACCCTATAATTTTATATTTTGCTTTTGCTTTTACTCCAAGTCGCCTATTTTGTATGTAATAGAAATCTATTATTCTGTCATTGTATGCTTCTTTGAGGATTGTTTTTACCTGTTCAGGTTCTTTGAGTATTTGTTGGTTAGTAAAACGAACAAACAAAACGCCTTTCCTTTTTCTTCCTATTTCCTGTTCTCGTTCAAAATCTTTTATTTGTTGATTTGTGTTATTGTGATATTCCCCGTCTATTTCAAAAATCATTTTTATTCTTGGGATGTAAAAGTCCATAATACGCACACTGCCTTTTTTCCTGCTAGTTATCATGCCTTTTTGGAAACGAAATGGTATATTCAGTTCTTCTAAAAATCCCTTAAATATAAGTTCTGCAGTGGTTGGATTATTTTTCAATCTATACTGTGCCCAGAGTAATTTTGAAACAGGGCTTCTTGTTTTATTGTTCATTTGTTTAATTAAAAAGGTATTTCAAAGTCGTCATCATCTTCATTTTCTGCTTCTGCCCATATCTTAATTAGATTATTTTTAATATCTTCCTTTTTAGAAGGTTCAATAGAGTTAATTTCTTCCCTAGCTTCTTTTGAAAGTGATTTTAGTCCCTCATCTTGTTCCTTAATTTCACTGCTTATCTTTAGAGACATTTCATTCAAACCCATTAACTTGATCCCAGAAAGTGAACGCACGCGAGATAAAGCAACATAACCCATTCCCTCCGCAAATGCTTTGCTCAAGTCAATTTCAGCATAATCAAGCGTCATTCCTTGACTCTTGTGGACCGTAATAGCCCAAGCAAGACGAAGCGGAATCTGACTGATTCCGGCTAGAACAATATCATCTTCTTCAAATTCCCAACTGGTTGGACTTGCAATGATGTTGCCATTGCGGGTTTTAACAATGGGATAATTGCTATCCTTATCAAAATCAATGACCATACCTAAAGTTCCATTTACATACCCACGATCAAAATTGTTTTTTACAAACATTACCAAAGCCCCCTTTTTTACTTCTAAAGTTTCAGGGGCCAAGCAATCATCCTTTAGAATTTTTACTAAATCAGATTCTCCCCAAGATGTCATTTTGTAGAAGTTGGGAGGTTCGTCTATTTGCGCAAGTTCAAAAGCATTGATGGCATCAACATCTGCATTGTGGGTATAGAGTTTTGTCGGTTTCAGTATTCCCTCAATGTTTTTTTGATACCTTTCCATCAGGTGGCTAAATGTTTCTTTATTAACAGCATCTTCTCGTATGGAATTTAGAATTGCTAAAAAGCGCAAATCTTCTTGACGATACTGTTTTTCTAAATAACAGACAGTAAATCTTGCTCTATGCCAAGCATTTGAAGCAAAAATAAATTCTGGTTTAGGTTCTCCTTTTTTGTAAACCGGAGGAAGCTGAAAAAGGTCTCCACTCAATACAACTTGAAGCCCTCCAAATGCAGATTCATTTTTTCTAATAGAGCGACAAACTTTTTCCACAAGGTCAATTACTCTTGCTTCCAACATTGAAACTTCATCAATTATGAGAACTTTGGCTTTCAATACTCGCGCTTGTATATTTTGACTATTAATAATTTTATAGAAATCTTTATTTTCAAGAGTTTTCTTCTTTCCAACACCAGACCACGAATGAATTGTTCGTCCGTTCATGTGAGTCGCGGCAATACCCGTGCTAGCAGTCACCGCAACGGGAATTCTGTTCTTTTTTAGATAAGCAATGTAGGAATTTAGAACATATGTTTTTCCACTCCCGGCTGGTCCAGTAAGAAAAACATTATGCCCCATCTTCAATACATCAAGGGTTTCTTCTTGGGTCATATAATCATTTACTTTTAGCTGGAATGATATTTTCTTGATCGTTCAACTTTATTATTACTGGTTGTCTCAACATAAGACCCTTACCAATTCCAATAGCGTGTCTTTCCTCAAGAGTAGAGAGTGTATCTGCGTAGTCACGGCCGATATAATTTTCTAAGAAAGTTTTACCAGTATCATCAAATACACGAAGAGCAAAAATTGTATTACATTGGTTTAATATACTCTTACTAACATTTGCTGTTCTTTGGGTAATAATCAAACTTCCCAAACCGTATTTTCTTCCTTGCAAAATAACCTTAGCGATTCCATTTGTTGCACCTTCGTCTCCTTTATTTGCAACGGAATTCCATTCTGGAACAAGTGAGTGAGCTTCTTCAAATACTAGCAGGTATTTAGCATCTTTTGACTGACCTTTTGCTTTTGCGTTTTCAAGGATAATCTCTGATATTATTCTTGTTTTTTCCACCAGAGAAAGGTCGGCCATTGGTGCTTGATCTTGCCAATCATTTTGGCCCGCTCCCACTTTCTTCGGTTTTACATCGTTAGTTTGTTTGCTTACATCATAATCTTCTGGATTTATTATTAAGAGCCGGTCACCATTGTCAAAAAAAGCATTGAGTAATTCAGTTATTTTTTGCCTAAAATTCCCATGATTTCCGCCACGATGCACATCTTTATTTATTGTCGTATAGTTGGTTGATAACTCGGATATTAAATCTTTATCGGAAAGCACTACAGGAGAACAACCATAACCTGTCAGCGCATCAAAGTATTCTCCTGTAATATCAAAACAAACAACTTTTGCTTCAGTGCCACTTAAAACTTTTTGTATGAGTTCAAAAGTCAGACATGATTTTCCTATGCCTAAAATTCCAAGAACAGCTGTATTGTGAGTCACAACAGAGTTGATGTCTTTCAATGGTATTTCATAATCAGTATTTGGAAGATGTCCAATTGATTCCTTTGCGCACTTTCTTTTTTGTTCATCGGTCATTTTTGGATTATTTATAAAGAATAGTGGAGAATAAACGGAGGGAACCCATCTACTAACATCAAGAATTTTTGTTGCTTTGTCATAGTTTCCCAATTTCCGAGCCACGCCAACAACGAATCCATGAGAGTCAAAATTCTCAAGATGTTCTTCTTTTGTATTCCCGTTTATAACTTGATATAAAGTTTCTTTTCCATAAATTTCTGTTTTCAAAACAAAACCCTCTGATATTTGTTTTTCCTTTTCATCAACATTGCCGATAATAGAAAAATTTATAGTGCTGATATTGGAACCCGTTGTGACATATCCAATAAATGTATTCCTTTCTTTATATAAAGTGTTGTCGTTTATTTTCTTCCTTTCTTCTTCCGGCAAGGATGTCAATTCAATTGAATATGCGCAGTTCTTTTGAGAAAAGATTGATTTGGGGTCGGAAATAATCTTCTTGGAACGAAGGTCAATTTTCACAGGCACACCTGTCTCGTCTCTTAACAAATAAATACTTAGCCATCTCTTACTAAGAAGATGTTTTTTATCAACAACCATACCAATTGAACCCACATTTTGACTTGTCTCAATTGCCACCAAGTCACCGTATTTTACATTGGGTGCTTGAGTATTTTTTTGTAAATCTATTTCAACTCTATAAAAAAATGGGTTTTCGCAACCGATTGCTGTTCCCAATTCTTCTGTTCCCTTTGGATTAAACAAATTAAATAATCCTATAGCTTTTTTGACAATCAATCCGCCTAAGTCAAAAAATACTAGGACTACCCAGAAAGCAATCGCGATTATGAAATTTAGGTAGTTATTGGGGATGGCAAAATAAGAATAACTAGCGGAAAGATAAACTATAGAAAATAAAACTTCTGCCTTACCTAATATTCCTACGAGTTTATATGCCAATTGACTGGCCTTTTTTAATTTTTCCCTGTGAGTATCTTTCGTGGCAATACAAAAAATACTTCCTAAAAAAACTAACAGTGTATAGCAAAGTATCGGTGTATATGCCCATAGAGCTGATTTATTTGATAAGCTAATCATTCCAGCAAGAACAGCGATTGAATTGGCTAGTGCGTCAGATGGTTTTGTAAAATATGTTTCTATCACATATTTACCTAAAACAATCATCAGTGCGCCGGAGAAAAACCATATAGTATTGTCGTTAGATGCTTTACCCAACAAAGAATCAAAATCTCCACCTATTATTTTGTAAATAACAACAAGAGCTATAAAATATAGAGTAGCGACCAGCAATCTTTCTCGTTGTTTTAGGTCAAATTTCATAAATTATTTTTCTGCTATTATCAACTCAAAATACCATAAAAAAGATAAATAATCTATAGAAAATATAGCTATCTATTTTAGAAAGAAGCTAGAGATAAACCATATGGAATACAAGAAAAAAACACTATTCAAGACAGCGAGAGAAAGTATTGAGTAATTGAGAAATGATTTTCTGCTCGCTGTTTCTTTTCTAACTTTAAGACAGAACCATAAGGCCAAAGTCCACAGCAAAGGAGGTAAGAAGTATGGCAAATCTAGAAGAAAGGTGGGCGAAAATCCAAAGTAGTGATCTTGACCCGTATAGATTAACTGGCCGGAAAAGATGTGGAAGTATTTATCCGCAAGACCGGGAGTAATGATGAATATAAATACAGGTAAAACAGTAAGCAAAATACTAACGAGTAGATTCTTAAATTGTTTTTTATTTTCCATGTGATTGTCGTGTTCTTCTTGCAACACCTTTATAGTTAATTTTTTTAATTTTTCTATGTCTTCACTCATTTGGATAATTAGAATTATGGGGTAGCCATGTATCTAGCGCAAAGGGAAAAATTATTGCACTGATTAAGAGTAGAAGCACGATAATTTCCCACAGGTTCTGCGGAGGCCTCATGGCTTCTTTGTTATAGTTCGGTAAAGCCACACAAGACCACATATAAGCCCTAAAAGGGCCACTATGCTACCTATAACCTCAAAAAGCGGATAACCTGCAATGCTTAAAACATACCCTCCTAAAAGCCCAGTGATGGCATTTCGGCCATAATCCTTGCGTGTCATTTGCTTGAATGACAAAAAGCGTTTTTTGTTTTCCATTTCGCGTGGTTTTTAATGCTAGTAATAGCGGAGTTGATAGCAAAAATGGCTACACAAGACCGCGACAATTCCTTTCGGAACTGCCCTGCACCCTTTCGGGCACAGACCACGCGAGTAGGCGGCTTGTGTAGCCGTTTTTACCCGCGTGGATTTATTTTCACCATGCCATTTTACCGGTTTAGGTGTTGTAATTTCATAGTAGCTCTTTTTTGACCTAAAAACAACACAACTTGCATACTAAATTTGGTATGCTACAATTAAAGTAATTGAATATGGAATGATAGATCGGCCACATGGTTTAATTGCAAGTTTTGCAGTTAAGTCGGCCGTTTTTTTATTTAATATACATGAAAATAAGGGTAATAAAAAAAGGAAATAGAGAAAAGCCAAAGGTGAAAATCATCAAGCGTTCTCCTACTTTCAAGCAATCCCGTGTTATTGCAATTGTGCGGGAAAATGCGGGAAAGGTGGGGAGTAAGGCAGAGGTCTTGAGGCAAGCAGGATATGGCCCGGACGCAGTGAATAATCCGGAAAGAGTTTTTAACTCTCCGGCTGTCAAAGAAGCGCTTGATCCGATTGT
>Ga0155371_105_pt1 | contig 9790 bp, 10 predicted proteins | sample RifCSPhighO2_02_FD_106339 | JGI IMG/M metagenome (GOLD analysis project Ga0155371, IMG submission 106339) | Candidatus Nomurabacteria bacterium RIFCSPHIGHO2_02_FULL_41_18
AAGCTCTCTCAGGAGCGCTGATCTAGCGGATTCACCTTCCTCAATATGTCCGCCTGGAAGAAAAAACCAGCCTGCTCCTTTTGCCTTGCATAGGATAATGTCGCCTCCCTGAACTATAAGTCCCCTAGAGATTATATGTATATTCGATTTTGGCTGCTCAAATTTCATACCCAAAATTAACATTTTGCTCTTTATTTTTCAAGGCTCCTGTGGCATAATTTGGGTACGAGTTAGCTTATGAATCCATTTTTTCAAGATATAAGTAAATTACTTAAATTTGCCACGGATAGGGATATTTATCCCGATGTTTATACTATTGTTGGCGCTTCTACTGATTCTGAAGTTTCAGTTTTGGAAAATGGAGAAATTAGAAAGGTTTTAATGTTTAGTTCAAATAACTATCTAGGATTGGCAAATGATGAGCGTGTAAAAAAGGCTGTTATCGATGCGGTTAAAAAATATGGCGTAGGGTCTGGAGGCTCGAAATTAGTTACGGGCAATATATCAGTTCAAAAGGAACTTGAAGATTCAATTGCTGAATTCAGAAATTGTGAAGACGCAGTAACATTTGCAAGTGGGTATACGGCAAATGTCGGTACGATTCCCGCATTTCTCAATCCGGTTGCATTGTCTCTCGGGGGTATAATCAAAAAGAAATTTTTTGAAAAAATACCCGTTGTTTACAGTGATGAATTTAACCATGCCAGCATTGTGGACGGATGTCGTCTTGCCAAAGCAGAAAGGATTATATATAAACATAAAGACCTTAATGATCTGGAATCAAAACTACATTCAAAGAGAGGGAATCGTCGTAAATTGATTGTGACTGACGGAGTTTTTAGTATGGACGGAGACATCGCCCCGCTACCTGGAATTATGGAGTTGGCAGAAAAATGCGGAGCCACAGTGATGATTGATGATGCACACGCAACTGGAGTAATTGGTAAAAATGGAAAGGGAACCCCAGAATATTTTGATTTAAAAAAGATGCCGGAAATAGTAATGGGTACATTTACTAAAGCTTTTGGCGCAATTGGAGGATTTATAGCGAGTTCTAAAGAGTTAGTTAAGTATCTAAAAGTCATGGGGCGGCCTCATATGTTTTCTGCGCCTATACCGCCAGCAATTGTAGTCGGAATTTTGGAATCATTAGAAATTATAAAATCAGAAAAAAGACACCAGGAAGTTTTAAGAAAAGCGGAATATATGCGGGATCAATTAAGGGGAAATGGGTTTAATATTCTAGAAAGTGAAACGCAGATCATCCCTATTTTAGTTGGAGATGAAGCTAAGACAATTGCTACAAGTAGAGAGCTTCTTAGAGAAGGAATTTTTGCTCCGGCTATACATTGGCCTGCTGTTCCCAAAGGAAGAGGAAGATTAAGGATAACAGTAATGTTTGGTCATACTCAAGTACACTTAGACAATTTCATTTCCAAGATTAAGAAAATTAGGGGTAAAATAAATTTTTAAAAACGTGTACTTAGCAAAACTATTTGATCGTTTCTTGGAGATCAAGGCTAAAAAAAATTTTCAAGTAGTTGATGTTCACGTGCATCCTCTGGACGTGCTAGGAACTAAGGTTATTCAAAGAAAAACTTTGTACAAAAGGGATCCTTCTTTGCTGGAACGTTTTGAATATAATGCCCCCTCTTTATCTATTCTGAAGATGTTGTTTTTCGCATTTCCTTCCTATATTAAAAGAGAAATAAATAAAAAGTTTACTAACTATAATATCGAGATTTTAGAAAGGGAAATGCAATTTGCGGGAATAGATCGGTCAGTTTTAATGCCAGTTGAGCCACTTGTTTCTACTGAACAAGTTGCAACTAATTTTTCTTCAAGATCATGTTCTTTTGCTGGTTCTATAGATTTGAGAAGAATTGAGCTGGATAAAATCGAGCAAAACATAGATTTACAGATTAGAAAATTTGGAATAATTGGATTTAAATTACATCCAAATATCCAGGAATTTTATCCGCAACCAGCAATGAATGATAAAGAAACCGGATTAAAATTAGAGCGTTTATACGAAATTTTAGAAGCTCGAAAAATATTTTTACTTTTTCACGGCGGAATTTCCTATATGCTTGATGGCAAGGTTAGAAGAGAATTTGCGAATTTAAAAAATTTCTGTAGTGCTGATGGGAATAGCGAAGTATTTAAATATAAAATTCCTATTATCATCGCGCATTTCGGAAATTATAACATTGCAAGGCCTAATTTTGATTACATTAAATATATAGCAGGCCGCTTTCCAAATGTTTTTTTTGATACGAGCGGAATAAGCCCGCGCATTGTGGCTAAAGGAATAGAAGTCGTCGGTATTAAAAAAGTATTATTTGGCTCTGACGCTCCATATTTTAATATGAAATATGGCTTAGCATTAGTGCTTAAGGCCCTTTTGATGACTAATATAAAAGAAGATTACGATGAAAGAGTAAGTTCTGTGTTAGGTTTAAATTTTAAAGAAGGGATTAAATTTTCCTAGATATGTCTTACGTTATTTTATTTTTTAGTGTAATAAACTTACTTTTAGGTGTTTTAATTTTTTTTAGAGTTGGTCGTGATAGAAAAAATCTATTTTTTCTGCTTTTTGCCGTAGCGACAAGTTTATGGATGTTCAACAATTTCTATCTGCGAGTAGAACCAACTACCACCTTGCTTCGTCTTTCGTATGGAATCGGGGCATTAGTTGCATCCATCGGTTTGGTTTGGGTAAACTATTTTCTGAAAAAAAATATTTCGAACTTCGTAACATACATAGCTTTCCCTATTTCTCTTTTACTATTTTGGATCAGCTCATCTTCTGATTTAATAATTGTTTCCCTCAAATCAATAGAAACTTTTGGATATGAAGCTGAAACGGGGCAATTATTTCAGCTGTATTCTTTGTATATCGGAGCAGTCGTTTTGGCACTACTCATTATGCTAATTAAAAATTTAGTGGCAGAAACCGATAAGTTAAGAAAACAACAAATATTCTATGTCTTAATTGGAACTTTCATTTTTTCAATAGTATCTATTATTGTAAGTTTCTTAGTTCCGGTTCTGCTTAACACCCTTAGCTTTACGACTTTCGATAATATAGGATTTTCTATATTTTTAGGAATGATTGGGTATGCTATTATTCGCCATCAGCTTTTTGATATCAAAGTTATTGCCACCGAATTGCTGGTTTTTTCGCTGTGGATTTTTCTTCTTATCAGGATATTTTTATCAGACGTATTAAGGGATCAGATTATAGATGGGGGGTTGTTAGCGCTTGTAATCTTTTTCGGCATCCTTTTGATCCGGAGTGTTTTGAAAGAAGTCCGACTACGTGAGGAGATTGCTAAATTGGCGGAGGATTTGAGGGTGGCGAACGCGGAGCTGAAAAAACTGGACCAAATGAAATCCGAGTTTGTTTCGTTGGCGTCGCATCAGCTAAGGACGCCTTTGACGGTTATCAAGGGATATATATCTATGATCCAAGAGGGGAGTTTTGGAAAAGTTGCGGATCAGCTTAATGATGCTTTGCGGAAGATCTACATCTCAAATGAGACTTTGATAAATTTGGTCGGGGATTTCCTGAACCTTTCCCGGATCGAATCCGGCAAGATGAAATATATGTTCGAGCCGACGCAGGCGGAGGAGATGATCCAGAGCGTTTATGAAGAATTTATGGAGGTGGTTAAAGAAAAGAAGCTCGAACTTCGCTACGAAAAGCCGGCTGGCCCGCTTGCAAAAGCCATGTTGGATAAAGATAAATTCAGGCAGGTGATAATGAACTTGGTGGATAACGCCATTAAATATACTCCGGAGGGTTCGGTAACGCTTAAACTCGAAGAAGAGAAAACAGAAACGGGGAAAAACATACTTTTTTCTGTGTCGGATTCCGGAGTCGGAATGTCCACGGAAGATCTCGCCGGCATATTTAAGAGATTCTCGCGCGGGGAGGGGGGGAGCAAGGTTAATACAAACGGGCTCGGGCTCGGGCTTTATCTTGCAAAGAGAATCGTAACGGATCACGGCGGGGAGATTTGGGCGACATCGGACGGTCCAGGCAAAGGAAGCACTTTTTGGGTGCGGGTTCCCGCACGCGCCGAGCAAGTTCAAAAAGAGAAGGAAGTTAAGGAATTTGTTGAGAAAATTTAGCGTTGGATACATGGTTTTGACAAAGTATCATGAAAATGTTAGCCTTTTTAGATATAGTTTTTTGATTTTTTTAAGAAGGGGGGTTAATCATGAATATTTCTCTAGTCAGGTTTGGTTTTGATCGTGAGATAAGGGCCGGTTTGATTGAGAGTCTCATAAGTTGTTATCGAGACGTCTTCGCTTTTGAACCTTGGTCTGAATGGCTTAAGTGCCAAGCATGTTCAAAGAGTTGGGGTAGAGAGCAGGAACCTTTTTTAGTTAGTCGAGTTTGTCCAACTTGCGTTCAGCCGCTTCAGGAATTTTGGCCAGCTGACCAAGTCCTCCGCGATCTTAAAAAGGAAATAACAGCAGATGCTTCGTGTTGGCTGGCGATTAATCATGAATTGGAAGTAGTCGGCTTTAGTTGGGGATATCCAATCACCATCAGGGCGTTGGAGGAAAAACTCGATATCCAGCTTTCTCAATCTCTATCGCACTATTATGGCTGCTGCCCGGATACAGTTGTTGGTTATCAAGACGAAGTTGGTGTTCGAAAAGACTACCGAGGAATTGGCATTGCGCACGATATGATCGATCGGAGAAATGATGATCTTGTTGCCCAGGGGATAAAAATTGCGATTACGAGGACTCGCCAATTTCCAGGCGCCTCACTTACTTATCAATGGTATTCAGCGGCCGAATATATTAAGGTTGCTAAATATCCTTGTGATGATGGAAGGGTAATTCAAGCTACAACTTTTGAGGGACTTAAGGAACGGCTTCGTTTAAAGCCAGCGATGAAATGTGAATAAAATCGATGAGCTATGCCTTTTGGGGCATAGCTCATCGAGACTTTATAATAATGAATATGATTTCAGGAGTTATAAACATTAAAGGCAAGGTAAAGGGAAAAAATTTAGCTGTAATCTCTGGCGTTCACGGTACTGAAATTTGCGGGGTGGCTGCAATCAAGAATCTTCTACCTAATATCAATATTATTAGGGGGACTGTTACTTTTATTTTTGCAAACGAAAAAGCGATTCGTGATAAGAAAAGATTTGTAGACAAGGATTTGAATCGATTATTTGTTAAATCTTCGCAACTTTCTAGCGAACAGAAAAGAAGTTATGAATATCAACGCGCAAGAGAATTAAAGGGAATACTTCGAAAATGTAATGCTCTTCTCGATATTCATTCAAGCGCGACGCCGAAAGCAAAGCCGTTCGTAATTTGCGAGCCAAGGTCATTCAAAGTCGCAAGATACCTACCTTTTTCAATAGTATCCAATGGATGGGACAAAATTCAGCATGGCGGCACAGATTATTTCGTCAATAAAAATGGGGGGCAAGGTATTTGTGTTGAATGCGGGTATAATTTTGATCCAAGTGCAATTAAAAAAGCGAAAAGCGCAGTTTTAAGTTTTTTAAAATATTTTGGAGCCGTCAATGGCCGTAAGCTCACTGTTAGGAAACAGAAGCTTTTCACTGTCAAAAAAATGTATATGACAAAGCAGAATTTTAAGCCGGCCAAACATTTTAAAGATTTTGAATTCGTGAAAGAGGGTTCTTTGATTGGTTTCGATGGCGGAGTTCCCGTCAAGATAAAAAGTGATGGAGGGGTAGTGTTCGTTCGAGGGCGCACAAAGCCAAAAGAAGAAGCCTTTTTATTCGGAACCCCAGGAAAGTTATGAATAAATTTATAAACTTAATATCGGGAAAGGGAAACATCGGGCATGGAAAAATTTTTTTACGCGATGTTATCCGTGGGCTCACAGGAAGTCAAAAACGTCTTTCATCGAAATATTTTTATGATAGCAATGGCAGTAAGATATTTGAAAAAATAACTATATAAAAAGAATACTATCCTACAAAATGTGAGATTGAGATATTAAAAGCCAACGAACATGAAATAACAAACTTTGATTATAACAATTTTAATTTGATCGAGTTTGGGCCGGGAGATGGCTCAAAGACCGAACTAATATTTACAGCGCTTCGAAGGCGCGGAAGTTCTAGCTATAACAGGGGGGATTATTTAGAAGGATTGGAATATGTTGTAAGAAAATCGTCTAATTGGAACTTATAACCCATCGATAGAAGCTATGGAAAGCTATCTTTTGAGTACTGAAAAGCAGGAAATTTATATTGAGCAGGCTAGAAAAAAAATTACTTTTGACGAATGGGAATCAATTCACACAGAATATTCATTTAAATATTCAGAATCTCAAATCAGGCAGATTATTAAAAAAGCTCATTTTAAGGAAGAAAAATTTTATTTTGATTCAAAAAAATATTTCTGCGATGTTTTAATGACAAAAAGATAGAAGTATGGTATTGTCAAATTGCAAATGAAACTACGAAAATTACAAATAGGGGTAATGGGAGCATGCGAAGATTTGAAATATGGAAAAGATATGGAGGTTTTAGCCGAACAAGTAGGGGAAGAAATAGCAAAACGGGGGGCGGTGTTGGTTTTTGGAGCTGAGCGCGATTTTGATTCATTATCAACTGCGGCAAGCAGAGGCGCTAAAAAAGCTGGCGGCCTGACAGTAGGAGTTACATACGGAAAAGGATTGGATGATGTATTTAACGAAGCAGATATTATAATCGCCACAGGTTTGGAAAGGGGAGGCGGAAGAGAATTTAGTTTGGTTTTGAGCTGTGATGGAATAATTACAATTAATGGCGGGTCGGGAACCCTTAACGAAATGGTGGTTGCATATCAGGCCGGTATTCCCATCGTCGCTTTAAAAAATTCTGGAGGATGGAGCGAGAAATTAGCTGGTGAATTTATTGATGATAGGAAGCGACTGAAAGTGGTGGGGGTTGAGAATGCGAAAGAGGCGATTGAAGTTTTGATAACTCTTATAGAGAATCGAAAAGTTAAACAATGAAAAATGGCCTGCCTCTTATTGAGTACAGGCCATTCGGTTTCTGATGATTGCTCAGGATAATTCCTGGCAAGCGTCGTTGAGGAGATCAATTATCCTTGTATTCGTGCGTGGCAACTCCCTTTGCCCAACACTTATCGGTATTGAAACCGCGGGTTTGACTTCTCTTAAGTCGGCAATTCTGATTCTTTTGTCGTTCATTTTTTCCAGACGCTGGAAAAGTTCGATTGCCTGACTTAGGCAGAAAAGCGATAGAGAGACTACAGCCTCCTTCGGGACGCTAGCCCAATCGGTTAAACGACCAAAAGGGGAATTATATGGGAAGCAGTATGAGGCTCCATCATTGGTATAGAAAGGAAAAATTTCGCCATCTGCCAATCTGATACCAAACACTCTGCCACAGTTCGGGGAAAACGGGAAGAAGTCGTGATCGGGCATCCAGTCGATAAGATGATTGAATTTCTCGACGGTGTGAACTTCTCCATTGAAGACACGCGCAATATTCTCAAGTGCCTTTGGAAAGCCGATGCCAAGCACAATTGCGTCTACCGTTAGGCCTCGCTCTCTCAGCTTTTTCAGGATATAGCAGATCGTATTACCAGTGAATGACCCATCTTCAACCAGTACCACTGGTTGCCGGCCAGCCAGAGAAAGAATCCCTTCAATTTGAACGTCAATGGTGGGGTGTCCCGGCCGTGAGCCTAATCCGAGAATTTTACCATTGAGATCGACAATCCGATTGATCTCTATAGTGTGACCTCTTCGAGGAGCGGCAATCTCGACGCATGTGCTTATGACGGCCGCATTCTTCAAGAGAGATTTTTTCTCGAGAGCTTTCTCAAGAATTTCCTCGGCGAGATCTTCCATATTGATTGTGCGAACTCTAACTTTAGGCAACGCAGACTCAATCCGATGCGCGATTTCTTTTTGGAATTCTTTGAAAAATGGATCGTTTGGCTTTGGTGTTTTTAAGCTGGCGTGTCGCAGGCGTGCGATGTTGTTTCCGAGATCGCAAGTTATGATGTACTCACTATGACTATGATCAGCTTCCGCATCCTGACTTTTCATAAATCCTCCTTACGGCGTAGTTAGAACGTTGATTTTACTGACTTGATTGTTTCGGCGAGAGTGACTAATCTCTGTTCTCCGGTTCTCATTTCTTTTAGTGTGACCGAATTACTTTTTACTTCATTTTCTCCAACGATCAGAACAAAGGGAATTTTGAGCTTGTTGGCGTATTGGAGCTGCTTGCCGATTTTTTCTGAATCGAAATAAACCTCGGTGTTTATACCTTCTTCGCGCAGAGAAGTAGCTATTTCCAAACACCTTCCAAGATATCCAGTTCCCAGGTGACTAATGAGAACCTTGCTCGGGGTAGATTGGTTTGGGCTTACCATGCCAGCTTCACATAGTTGGTAAAAGAGTCTTGTTAGCCCGATGGAAATTCCAACTCCAGGCAATTCTTTGTCGGTGTAGTATTGTGCAAGATCGTCATAACGACCGCCAGAACAAACGCTTCCTATTCCTGGGTATTTGTTTAGGATAGTTTCGTACACGGTGCCTGTATAATAGTCGAGGCCGCGCGCGATAGTTAAATCAATCTTGTAACTCTTCTCAGGCACGCCGAACGCTTTGACCGCTTCGGAAACCGTTCTCAATTCTTCTAACCCCTTTTGAAAAAGATCGTTAGAGATTGCGAGCGCTTCCATGGAAGACAGGATCTCATTGTTGGGCCCCGTCATTTTGGTAAACTCCAAAATTTGTCCCGCCTTTTTTTCGGTGATTTCAAGAGACACAAGCTCTTCTATGACGGCGCTATCGCCTTGCTTCTCGATTTTATCGATTGCACGCAATATTTCCATCGCCTTGCTTCTGACATCCAAGGCATCCATGAATCCCGCAAGTAATTTACGATTGTTTATCCGAATGGTTATGTCGTCCAACCCAAGTGCTTTGAATGCCGAATAGATGACGCTCGGTATTTCCGCATCGATCAATGGATTAAGACTGCCGATTACATCGATGTCGCATTGATAAAATTCCCTGAACCTTCCTTTTTGAGCACGTTCCGCGCGCCAGACTTTTTGCATTTGATAGCGTCGGAATGGAAATACAAGATCTCCGTAGTGCTCGGCGACATAACGTGCAAGCGGAATGGTAAGATCAAAGTGCAATGCGAGATCCGTATCGCCTCTCATAAATCTGTAGATTTGCTTTTCTGTCTCACCGCCCCCCTTTGCCAAAAGTATTTCACTTAATTCAATTGCTGGTGTCTCAATTGGGGTGAACCCGAAGCGCTCATAGGTGGCTCGAATGGTATCGAACATCCAGTTGAAGACGAGTTGATCTTTAGGGAGCAGCTCCATGAAGCCGCTTAGAATTCTTGGTTTAGTTTTTTTCATATTCTCTCCTTCACATGAGTTTATTTCACAACTTTATGTTAAAGCAACGTTTTCAGAAGTATAAATGTTTTTGCCATTTCCGTCAAGAACAGCCGTAATGGTTCAATGCCATGGAATCACCTTGGGCTTTCGACATATTAAGTATTAAAATTCAGATATGAGTAATCCGAATTTACTTCCCGTAAAATCATTTCAAGAAACGCTTAATGGCGGTTATTGTGGACCCGCGAGTCTTAAAATGGTATTGGATTACTATGATATCAACAAAAGCGAAGAAGAGGTCGCGTTTGCATGCAATCGCGATCCGGAACTTGGGACTGATGAAGCATCTATCAAGAATGCCGCCGGATCTTATGGCCTGAAGGCTGAAATTGAAAATAAT
>Ga0155371_103_pt1 | contig 1233 bp, 1 predicted proteins | sample RifCSPhighO2_02_FD_106339 | JGI IMG/M metagenome (GOLD analysis project Ga0155371, IMG submission 106339) | Candidatus Nomurabacteria bacterium RIFCSPHIGHO2_02_FULL_41_18
GCTCCTCCCCCTTTGTGCGGCTGAGCTCCGGCGCTGCCCAGATCCACAGGGGCCTTGGCCGAGCCATAAGTAGAGCTCGCGGAGCCGCTGTAGCTCACCCCGCCGTAGCTCGCGCCGACAGTGGAGGTAGACGAGGCTCCGGGACCCTGGCTTTGCGCGTATCCTTTTTGATCCGCAGAAATAGAAGCGCCGGAATGAACAGTCAAATTGACGGCGCGAATCTTTACCCCCTTGAAAGAATTTAATGAATCCGGATCGCCCTCCAGCGTGAACACGGCGTTGTTGGTAATAGTTAAATTAAAAAAAGCATATTCACCGGCCGCAAGGGTTTTATTCGCCGTTACCGACACTTCAGCTTCGTCTCTATCTTCAATTCCATTCTCGTTCAAGTCCGAAGAGGCAAGGCCCGCTGAATCATAATTCACATTTACGGTCCGCGTAGCCGTAGCCGTATTGCCAGCGGCATCGGTGGCAGTGTAAGTGATAGTGTATACGCCCACCAGAGAAGTATTTACTGCGCCCGTGACAACTACTGAAATATTTCCGTCTACATCATCGAGAGCCGTGGCTCCGGGTTCCGTATAAGTACCTCCTTCCAATATATTCATAGGGTTATCACCGGTAATCGTAATGACAGGTCCTGTTCCGTCCGTCACATTTACCGTACGGGTGGCCGTGGCCGCATTGCTTGCAGCATCAGTGGCGGTATAAGTCAGAGTATAGCTGCCCACCACTGTTGTATCCACCGAGCCGCTCATCGCGACAGAGATCTCTCCATCCACATCATCGAGAGCTGTGGCTCCAGCGTCGGTGTAAGCGAAATTTTTTGCAACATTTTCCGGATTATTTCCAGTTAAAGTTATCACTGGCGGAGTAGTATCGGAAGGGGTGTTATTTAATATCACGTTATAGCCGCTTGATCTTGGGGGTTCGGCTGCGGGAGTGTCTTCTTGCTCAGCAGTGTTTGAAATTTCCTCCGGCTTTTCTTCGGGCAAGGCGGGTGCGGCTTCTTTGGGAGGTTCTGCGGGTTCTGGATTTTCTACCGGCGCATCCGGCTCGCCGCCTTGTTCTCCATCTGCGGGCAAAGCTTCTTTTGTTTCCTCCGGAACATTTATGGCATCTTCTGCGCCAAACTTACCTTCCATTTCTTCCCATGTAGTAATTAGAAGGAAGCCAGGCGCTCGGCGATGCGCTTTCGACTGGCCCGATAATTACTACATGGGAAGAAATGGA